>OKRW01000138.1_pt1 | contig 72152 bp, 61 predicted proteins | sample 1601151 | NCBI WGS metagenome assembly OKRW01 (sample SAMEA3541471, study PRJEB24748) | human gut metagenome | biome: human gut; feature: human-associated habitat; material: faeces | place: China | collected 2012 | reverse complement strand
GAGCGCTGATACGCGAACCGCGAAACATGCGGTGCTCACGCCGCGAAATAATCAACCGTGCGCACCATCCAGTACTACGACCAAAAGGGCCTGCTCCACCCCAGCTCCAAAAGCGAGCAGAACCAGCGCCTGTACTCCCGCGACGACGAGGAGCGCCTCTATCGCATTCTCACCCTCAAGTACCTCGGCTTCTCGCTCGCGCAGATCAAGGAGGCGGAGGCGCTTGACGACCGCCAAGAGCTCTCCGGTGCGCTCGAGCACCGCATGCACGAGCTCGAGCGCGAGAGCGTCGAGGTCCTGCGCAACATCAGCACCGTCAACAGCCTCCGAGAGCAGCTCGCTGCAAGCGAGCACGTGCGCTGGAGCGACTTTGCCCAGGCCATCAGCGATATGCAGAACCGCGAGGACGTGCTGTGGCTGGCCATCAACGGCGAGGGCTGCGACGAGAGCAGCGTCCCGGAGCTCACCCACGAGGAGGTCAGCCGCTGGCACCAGCTCATGGGTGACACCATCGAGGCCATGCACGACGGCGTGCAGCCTGGCGACGAGCGCGGCCGGGAGCTCGCCTTGCGCTTCGAGCGCCTCGGCGGCATGTCCGGCGCGCTCGCCGGCCTCAAGCGCCTCGCCAACCAGCGCGCGCAAGGCCCCAAGCAGTACGACCGCGACTTCTACGCGGGCATCCAGCGTAGGACGCTCAGCTTCCTCAAAGACGCGCTCGAGGCGCTGCGCGGTTAGGGGCGCCAAGCCGTAACAACCACAGTCATCCCATGCCGTCACCCGTCCCACTTGGACCGGGTGTTGCTTTGCATCGCCCGCCATTCGCCCAGCTCAACGCTTTAATCGGCAAATCCCGTCACTCGCCAACTTTTTCTCGCACAGCGCTTGCCCATGACGCAACGTCGCCCGTTAGTATCCCCAATCGGTTACGAGAGAGGAGCGACGATGATCGTATCGTGGATGACAACCAACAGGTGCAACCTCAAGTGCGAGCACTGCTACCAGGACGCGGCGGAGTGTGACAGTCGCGAGCTGACGACGGCCGAGGGCAAGGCGATGATCGAGCAGATCGCTCGCGCCGGCTTCAAGATCATGATCTTCAGCGGTGGCGAGCCCCTTATGCGCGACGACATCTTCGAGCTCGTGGCGCACGCTGCAGCTCAAGGCCTGCGCCCCGTGTTCGGCAGCAACGGCACGCTGATTACCGACGAGGTCGCGCGAAAGCTCAAGGAAGCCGGCGCGTGCTCCATGGGCATCAGCATCGACAGCCTCGACGCGGCAAAGCACGACGCCTTCCGCGGTGTCGCAGGCGCCCACGCCGACACCCTCGCGGGCATCGAGGCATGCAAGCGCGCGGGCCTCGACTTCCAGATCCACACCACCGTGGTCGACTGGAACCGCGACGAGGTCTGCGACATCACGGACTTCGCGCAGAGCATCGGCGCGGTCAACCACTCGATCTTCTTCCTCATCCCCGTGGGGCGCGGCAAGTACATCGAGGAGACGAGCCTCAAGGTGCTGGAGAACGAGGCGCTGCTCCAAGACATCATGCGCAAGGCCGCAGAGGTCGACATCGACGTCAAGCCCACCTGCGCGCCGCAGTTCACGCGCGTCGCCGACCAGCTCGGCATCCCCACCCGCTACACGCGCGGCTGCCTGGCCGGCCTCACCTACTGCGTCGTCGGCAGCGAGGGCATCGTGCGCCCGTGCGCGTACATGACCGAGGACGCCGGCGACGTGCGCGAGCAGCCCTTCGACGAGATCTGGGCGACGAGCCCCGTGTTCGAGCGCCTGCGCACGCAGGCTTACGACGGCAACTGCGGCGAGTGCGACCACAAGGAGCATTGCGGCGGCTGCAGGGCGCGCGCGGCGTACTACCACGACGGCGACTACATGGCCCAGGACGACTACTGCGCCTACGGGCAGAAACTCGGCTGCAAGGGCGCCTAGGCGAGAGCCCGACGGCCGTCCCCTGCCCCTGCCGCTGCGATGACAGGGGCAGGGGCTGACAGCAAATGCGACGGATGCGACGGCCGCATGATCGGCCGCCCACATCAGATGAGGAGAACCACATGAAGAGGATTGCAACGAAGGTATGCGCGTGTGCGTGCGCCCTGGCGCTGGCGGCAAGCGGCAGCGCGATGATCGGCTGCTCTGGCAGCAACTCCGGCAACGACGGCGCACAGCAGGGCGCGACGAGCCAGCAGGCCGGCTACACCTTTACGGACGATTTGGGCAACCAGGTGACCGTGAGCACGCATGAGCGCGTCGTCGCGGGCATGGGCAGCTTCGCGAACATCTGGGAGCTGGCGGGCGGCACTCTCGTCGGCGCGTCCAGCGACGCGTTTTCCGACTACCACATCGAGTCAAAGGCGGAGAAGATCGGCGACTTCTCCTCCCTCAATGTGGAGTCCATCATCGCGCTCAACCCGGACTTCGTGATCTTGACCGGCGTAAGCTCCGGTCGCGGCGGCGGCGTCGCCCAGACCGACCTCAAGGACACACTGCAGGCAGCGGGCATCCCCGTGGCGTACTTCAACGTCACCACCTTCGACGACTACCTGCGCATGCTTAAGACCTGCTGCGACATCACTGGCGATGCCGAGGCGTACAAGGACAACGGCGCGGAAGTTGCCGAGGGCATCGACGCCATCAAGAAGAAGGCCGAAGGCAAGAGCGCGGGCAGCGTCGCGGTGCTGACCACGTACTCCGGCGGCACGCGCGTCCAGGCGTCCTCGACGCAGACGGGCACCATGCTCGCCGAGCTGGGCGCGAGCAACATCACCGACGCCGACAAGAGCCTGCTGTCCGACTACAGCCTGGAGTCCCTGGTCAAGGCCGACCCCGACTTCATCTTCCTGCTGCCCATGGGCGACTCGAGCGAGGCTGCGCAAAAGGCGCTCAAGGACCAGACCACGGCCAACCCGGCTTGGAAGGAGCTGACTGCCGTCAAGGAGGGCCGCGTCATCACGCTCAACCCCAAGCTGTTCCTCTACAAGCCCAATGATAAATGGGATGACGCATACGAAGAGCTGTACGAGGCCCTGTACGAGACGCCGCGCGAGCAGAAGTAGCGCCTGATCTTGAAGGAGATGCAGACGACAAACTCACGCGGCAAGCGCGGGCGCGCCTTGCAGGCGGACGGGCGATTCGCAGTGGCCATGGTTGCCTCAGTAGCGTTGCTGGGATGCGCGGCGGTGCTCGGCATCGTCATCGGCTCGACCTCCGTCGGCCTGCCCGACGTGCTCGCCCTCGCCTTTGGCGCACCTGCCGAGCAGACGGCGGCAAACGTCATCTGGAACATCCGCCTGCCGCGCGTGCTCGCAGCGCTTCTGGCCGGCGCCGCGCTCGCGCAGGCGGGCGCGCTCATCCAGGCGGCACTCGACAACCCCCTGGCCAGCCCCAACGTCATCGGCGTGAACGCGGGCTCGGGTTTCTTCGTGCTGCTGGCGGCGTGCGCCTTCCCCAACGCCTTTGGGCTCGCTCCCGTGGCGGCCTTCCTCGGCGCGTTGTGCGTGGCGGGGCTCATCTTTGCCGTGGCAGGCCTTGGGGGCTCGTCACGCCTCACCGTCGTGCTCGCCGGTATGGCGTTCACGGCGATCTTCACCGCCGGCATGAACACGATCCTCATCGTGAACCCGGACGCCTACGTGGGCGCCTCGGGCTTTCTGGTCGGCGGGCTGTCCGGCGTCAAGCTGAGCGAGGTCATCGTCCCCGGCTGCGCGATCTGCGTGGTGCTGGTGCTCGGCCTGTTGCAGGGCACGCGGCTCAACCTGCTCTCGCTGGGCGAGCACCAGGCGCACTCCCTGGGCCTCAACGTCCGCCGCACGCGCCTTACCGCGCTGGTGTCCGCCGCTGCTCTCGCGGGTTGTGCGGTGAGCTTTGCGGGCCTCGTCGGATTCGTGGGGCTCATCGTCCCGCACGCGGTCCGTGCTCTGGTGGGCCACGACAACCGCCGCGTCCTCGCGATGGCGCCGCTGCTGGGTGGGCTGCTGGTGTGCCTGTGCGACCTGCTCGCCCGCACCATGTTCGCCCCGTACGAGATCCCCGTCGGCATCGTCTTGTCCCTGCTGGGCGGGCCGTTCTTCGTCTACCTGATCTTGCGCCGTGGGAAGGGGGGCCTCAATGGCTAGCGTGCAGCTGAGCGACGTCAGCTTTGGCTACGGCGAGCGCTCCTTGTTCTGCGGGCTGGACCTCGAGCTCGCGCAAGGCAAGGTGACGAGCATCATCGGCCCCAACGGCTGCGGCAAGTCGTCGCTGCTCAAGCTGGCAAGCGGCATCTGCAAGCCCTGGGAGGGCAGCATCCGCGTGCTGGGGCACGATGCCAGCGCGCTTTCCTCCAAAGAGCGCGCACGGCTGCTGAGCTTGCTGGCGCAGGAGCACACGGCACCGCCCATGAGCGTGCGGCGGCTTGTGGAGTGCGGGAGGTTTCCGCACCATGGGATGTTCGCGACGATGGACGCAGCGGATTGCGAGGCAGTTGACCGGGCGCTTGCGACATGCGGTCTTGCAGAGCTCGCCGAGCACCCCGTGGCCGAGCTCTCCGGCGGGCAGCGTCAGCGTGCCTTCATCGCCATGGTCCTGGCGCAGGATGCGCCCGTGGTGCTCTTCGACGAGCCGACCTCGTTTCTCGACGTGTCGGCGTGCTACGAGGTGATGGAGTTGATGCGCTCGCTCAAGGAGGAGCACGGCAAGACCGTCGTCGCGGTGATTCACGACATCAACCTGGCGCTCAAGTACTCCGACGAGGTCTGCGTCATGCGTGCCGGAAAGCTGCTGTCGCAAGGGGCGCCACATGAGGCCGAGGTACTCGCAGCTGTCGAAGACGCCTTCGACGTGCGCATCGAGCTGCTGCATGGCGAGCTGGGGAGCTCGTATGCGCTGTGGCGGCGCACAAAGCGCTGACGCTCGCAAGCCGGGCGGCAGGCTACCGGCACGGGTACGGCGAATTGGGTGGTATAGGGAAAAGCCTGAACGATTCATCGTTCAGGCTTTTTGGCTTTTGAGGATCTAACCGCGCTTGCGACCGCGGAAGACGCAAGCGCGTTGCATGCAATCGAGATGTAGAGGATTGCGTTCTCGCCGTGGCGATCCATCAACTTGCCGGTAATCGGACGTGTCCGGCTGAGTTCGAGAACGAAATTGAAGTGTTCGGATGAACTTGCGAATCAACCCCGCCGGCGAAGCCTATGAACAGCAGGTGAAAACGCCGCGGAAAGAGCCTGATGGAACGGGTGAAGTGTTATAGTTAAGGCTTCGAAACGAAGGAGGCGCGGATGGATTTCTTCAGCGTGATAAACGTTGCTTTGCCGGTGATATATGTGCTGGTCGGCATCGTTTTGGTGTGGTTTGTCATCGAGCTTGTCATGACGGTTCGCAAGACTCGCGAAACGGTGACGAGCGTGCAGAAGCAACTTGAGCCCACGCTCGAGCACGTGGAGAAAATTACGGCATCGCTTGAACCCGTGTGCGACAAGATCGATCCCCTGGTCGATCGCGTGTCTCTCACGGTCGATGCCGCGAATTTGGAGGTCATGCGCCTCGATCAGATTCTCGAGGACGTGGGGGAAATCACCAGCTCGGCATCGAGTGCCGTGAACGCGGTCGATACGGTGACCAATGCGCCCCTCGAGCTCGTCAACTCCGTCACCAAGAAGGTCCGTCGGAAATTCACGCCGAAAAAGGCGTCCGACGAGTCTGTCGCCTTAGGGCAGGGTGCACCTGATGAGCCTAATCCTGTCAGCGACTTCGTCGATGCGACCGCTGATGCCGCAGCTGCCGCAGTTGCCGCCGGCAAAGGTCGAGTCGCCGGCAAGGCGTCTAACGAGGAGGTTTCCGCTTCCGCCGTGACCCCCGCAGTCGCGACCGCCGCGCAGCCTGAACCTGAGCCCGCGCCCGTAGTCGAGCCCGCCTCTTCCGACGAGGGCAAATACTTCACCTATGCCCCAGAAACGGGCGCTGCCGCCTCATCTGATGCCGAGAAAACGGCGTCTTCGGAGGAGTAGGCTTTGAGCGACACGGCGCAGAACAACCAATCGAGCAAGACCGATAAAGCTCGCAGACGTTTCCTCAATGTCTGGACTATCGTGGGTGCCATCGCGCTCACCTGGGTCGTTGTGCAGCTATTGAACATTCTCTCGGTGCCTGTCGCCATCGTCATCTGGACGACTATCATCGTGTTCGTCCTGCGCGGCACAGTGAACAAGCTCGAGGAGATCGGCGTCAACCGAACGGTGGGCACGGCCATCGGCTACGTGATCATGTTCGCGGTGCTGGCGCTCGTGGCATTCCTTTTGTTCTCGCCTGGCGTCGGCATGAACACCCAGTTCGCGAACTTGATCGAGAACGTCCCCGTCTATGTGCAGGGCATCTCCGACTGGGCGAACGACATGTACGCGCGCTATGCCTACATGCTTGAGGATGAATCGGTCCGCGCGTTCGTCACCGACGTGCAGGCCTCCGCCATGGATTGGGCGGGCGACTTCGCGAAGAACAGCGCTTCGGGCGCCATCGCGTTCGGCACGGGGCTTGCCAACGCGTTTATGGCCATCGGCTTCGCGCTTGTGGTCGCCTTCTGGATTCTCATGCAACTGCCTCAGCTCGGGCGCGAATGCAAGCGCCTTGTGGGCGACGCGCACGCCGAGGACCTCGAGATGCTTCACATCACGTTCACGCGCGTGATGGGCGGCTACATCAAGGGTACGCTTCTGCAGTGCGCAATCATTGGCGTGGCTTGCGGAATCCTCTTTGCCGTGCTCGGCATTCCCAACTCGATGGCCTTGGGCGGCATCACGGGCATCTTAAACATCATCCCGATCATCGGCCCCTGGCTGGGCGGCGGTCTCGCTGCGATCGTTGGCATCTTCGTAAGCCCGCTCGTCGCTGTCATTGCCATTCTCGGCACCATCGTGATCCAGCAGTTCGTCTACACGTTCATCTCGCCGAAGATCATGTCCGACTCGGTCGACATCCACCCGGCGCTCACGCTCATCGCCCTCATGGCGGGCTCGGCGCTCGGCGGTGCGATGGGCGGACTTCCCGGCTCGCTTGTGGGCATGCTGGCATCTATTCCCGCTGTTGCCGTCGCGAAATCCGTTTTCGTGTATTATTTCGAGAAGCGAACGGGTCGACGCCTCGTTTCGAAGGACGGCGTGTTCTTCTTGGGCACTCCCTCGTCGAGCGAAGACGGCGACGCACCGAATCCTATCGCCGATGCTACGTCCCCGCACCCCGACGGATCGGCGGAATTCGAGCGCGCCGAGAAGAAACGCGCCGAAAATGCCGAGAACAGGCGCAAAATCAGGGAGCGCCTGCGCGGAAAGGAAGAAAAGAAATAGCGGCGCTTCGCGCCGTTGACAACGTGGAAACGAACGCTTTCGCATTCCTGCGGGGCGTTCTTGAGTGATAAGGGAAGAACAACCACCATGAAGTACATGACCACCGCAGAAATCCGCGAGAAGTATCTCGCCTTCTTCGAGGGGAAAGGATGCAAACGCATGCCGTCCTCCTCGCTCATCCCCGACGATCCGTCGCTGCTTTTGACGAGCGCCGGTATGGTGCAGTTCAAGCCCTACTTCCTTCACCAGAAGGAGCTCGACCCGGCCTACATCGGCACCACGACCGCGCAGAAGTGCGTGCGCACCAACGACATCGACAACATCGGTGACGCGCGTCACCTGTCGTTCTTCGAGATGATGGGCAACTTTAGCTTCGGCAAGTACTTCAAGAACGAGATGTGCGCCTGGGCCTTCGAGTTCTCCACCGAGGTGCTCGGCCTGCCGGCGGAAAAGCTCTACTTCACGGTGTTCGAGGACGACGACGAGACGATCGAGATCTGGAAGTCGCTCGGCGTTCCCGAGGACCATATCTCGCGCCTCGGCGAAGACGATAACTTTTGGCGTGCCGGTCCCACCGGCCCCTGCGGCCCCTGCTCCGAGATTTACTTCGACCAGGGCCCCGAGGTCGGTTGCGGCAGCCCCGACTGCAAGCCCGGCTGCGATTGCGACCGCTACCTCGAGTTCTGGAACTGCGTGTTCACCCAGTTCGACGGACAGGAAGACGGCACGCTCGCCCCGCTGCTCACCAAAAACATTGACACGGGTATGGGCCTTGAGCGCATCGCCGCCATCATGCAGGGTGTGACCAACAACTACGACACCGACGTGCTTCGCAGCCTCGTTAGCGTAGGCGAGCGCCTTTCGGGCAAGACCTACAAGCAGGACGCGGAAGTCGACAAGTCGCTGCGCATCATCGCCGACCACAGCCGCTCGGTCACGTTCATGATCGCTGACGGCATCCTGCCTTCCAACGAGGGCCGTGGCTACGTGCTGCGCCGCCTGCTCCGCCGTGCCATCCAGAAGGCGCACATGATCGGCATCGAGGGGCCGTTCTTGAACGACTACGTCGACGAGATCGTGGAGCTCATGGGCTCGGTATATCCCGAGGTCGTGGAAAACCGCGAGCTCATCCGCCGCGTGATCCTTTCCGAGGAGGAGCGCTTCGGCGCCACGCTGCGTCAGGGTCAGGTGTTTCTCGCGGAAGCACTCGACAAGCTCGAAGGCGACACGCTTTCGGGCGAGGAGGCTTTCACCCTGCACGACACTTACGGCTTCCCCGTCGAGGTGACCGAGGAGATGTGCGCCGATCGCAACGTGAAGGTCGATATGGAGGGCTTCGAGCGCTGCATGGACGAGCAGCGCGAGCGCGCCCGCGCTGCCAACACAAAGGACGCCGAGGCGGCTTGGAGCACCTACGGCGGCATCCATGCCGACGTGCTGAAGGAAGTCGGTGCCACGGAGTTCGTGGGTTACAGCGAGCTGGAATGCGCGGCGAAGGTGGTCGCCATCATCGCTAACGGTGAGCGCGCTGACAAGCTTTCCGCAGGTGAAGAAGGCGAAATCGTGCTTGACACGACTACCTTCTACGCTGAGATGGGCGGCGAGGTCGGCGATACCGGCACGCTTCGCAGCGCTGGCGCCGAAGCCGACGTGCTTGACACGAAGGCGCCCGAGAAGGGTCTTGTGTGCCACAAAGCGAAGGTCGCGTCCGGCATCATCGCCGTGGGCGATGAGGTTACCGCGGTGGTCGACGGTGCGCGCCGCGCCCGCATCGCCCGCAACCACACCGCGACGCATATCCTGCATGCAGCACTTCGCCGCGTGCTGGGCGACCACGTGAAACAGGCAGGTTCCTATGTCGGCCCCGACCGCCTTCGCTTCGACTTCACGCACTTTGAGGCCACCACGCCCGAGCAGCTGGCCGAGGTCGAGCGCGTCGCGAACGAGGAAATTATGTCCGCCGTCTCCACCAATATCTACGAGACCTCGCTCGACGCTGCTCGCGAATCCGGCGTGACGGCGCTCTTCGGCGAGAAGTACGGCGACGTCGTGCGCGTCGTCGAGTGCGGCGAGTTCTCCCGCGAGCTGTGCGGCGGCTGCCATGTGGCCAACACCGCTGAGATCGGCCTGGTGAAGATCACCTCCGAGACCGGTGTCGGCGCAAACCTGCGCCGTATCGAGGCGGTGACGAGCTTCGGCGCCCTCGAGTACGTGAACAAGATTGAGGCCGAGCTGAAGGAAGCCGCCGCTGAGCTGCGCGTTCCGCTGTTCGATGTCTCCGAGCGCACGGCCGCCAACATGAAGGCGCTGAAGGAATTCCAGAAGACCCGCACGGCCGCGAAGACCGCCATCTCCGACGACGGCGTGAACATGCTTCTTTCGGCTGCGAAGCAGGCGCAGGGCGGCTATCCCGTCATCATCAGCCGCGTGAAAATCGCCCAGCCGGGCGCGATGCGTAACATGTGGGACGTCGTTCGCGCGCGCATGGAGACGCCGGGCGCTGTCGTGCTCATCGCTGACAACGAGGGGAAGGCCACGCTTCTGGCCGCAGGCACCGACGAGGCTGTCGCCGCAGGCTTCAACGCCGGCGCGGTGATCAAGGAAATCGCCCCGTGCGTCAAGGGCGGCGGCGGCGGAAAGCCCACGATGGCCCAGGCCGGAGGCAAGGACGTGACCGGCATCGACGCCGCGCTCGAGTCGGCCAGAAAGATGCTGCTCTAAGCTGTGCGTATACTTGCTCTCGATATCGGGGAAGTCCGCGTGGGGATTGCCGTGTGCAATCCCGGCGAGCGCGTGGCTTCCCCCGTTTGCGTTCTTCCTGCTCGGGAAGTGACGGACAACGCGAAGCCGTTCAAACGCGTGCTCGAGGACTGGGAGCCCGAGCTGCTGTTGTGCGGGCTTCCCAAAACGCTTGCAGGCGAGGAAGGCCCGCAGGCGAAGCGCATTCGCAAGGTGGCTGACGCCATCTCCAAAAACTGTGGCATTCCCCATGAATTCGCAGATGAGCGCCTTAGCTCGCGCGAGGCCAAGCGCAGTTTGCGTGAAAAGGGCCTAAGCGAGAAGGACATGCGAGGCAAAGTGGATATGATAGCGGCAAGTCTGTTTCTGCAGGCATGGCTCGACGAACGGGCTGCTCGCAATCTCGAAAGGTAACCGATGGCTCCATTCAAACGCCAAATCACCTATTCTTCGCGTCCGAATCATCGGGCGCGCGTTGCGCATTCCATGGGCGATCGCCAGTTTCGTACCTACGACACGAGCGCGCTGCAACCGAAGCGTTCGAAGGGGCCGATGATTGCTTTCATCGCGGTCATCGTTGTCGTGGCGCTGCTTCTCATCCTCGGCGTGTCCACGCTTGTTCGCGGTTGCACGTCTGGCAACCTCGTCGCTGACGGCCAGCAGGTCACCGTCGAGGTCGCCGATGGCGAGTCGACGTCTTCCATCGCGCAATCGCTACAGCAGGCGGGTCTTGTCTCGTCTGCGGGCGACTTCACGAAGAAAGTCTCCGACCTCGGCCTCGATGGTTCACTGCAACCGGGCACGTACATGCTGACAGGTGGCATGTCGCTTGAGGACCTCGCGAAGACGCTCTCCGCGGGCCCTGGCTTGTCGGGCCCTTCGGTTACCATCCCCGAAGGCCTTACCTTGGCGAATATCGCCGATCGCGTAAGCGATGCCACGAATGGACGCATCTCTGCCGGCGACTTCAAGGCGCAGGCGTCTAACGCGAGCGTGTACGCGAGCGACTTCCCCTTCTTGAAGGATGCGGGCACGAACTCGCTCGAGGGCTTCCTTTTCCCGAAAACATATGCGGTGAGCTCAACCGATACGGCAGACTCGCTCATCCGCGCGATGCTCTCGCAGTACCAGACCGAGGTGGCGACGCTCGATTATTCGTACCCCACCAGCAAGAACTTCAACTCGTACCAGACGCTCATCCTCGCTTCAATTATCGAGAAGGAAGCGAGCGACGACGCCGATATCCGTGCGAAGGTGTCGGCGGTCTTCTACAACCGCTTGCTGAACACCGGTGCGCCGACGTACGGCCTTCTGGGCTCGGACGCCACGACCGCCTACGAGATCGGCGGCGATCCCGACAACTACGATTGGACTACGGACAGCGCCTACAACACGCGCCGCCATGCCGGTCTGCCTCCGACGCCCATCTGCTCCCCGAGCATCGGCAGCCTTCAGGCGGCATGCAATCCAGCGCCCGATTTCGACGACTACTACTTCTTCTCGTTCTGGCCGAATGACCAGGGAACGATTGACTATTTCTTCGACAAGACCTACGACGAGCACCAGGCGACCGTCGCCGCTCACTCGTAGGCGCTGTTGCGGCAGTTCACGCAAAGGAAGTCCATGGCATATTTCAAACCCGATCGATATTTCTCCCGTCTTTCCCAGATCTCTATCGAGAAGGACATCCTTGGATGCGGGTTTGAAAACGTGCTGCTCGACATCGATAACACCTTCGTCCCCCGCGACACGCAGGTGATTCCGCGCGATGCTCGCGTGTGGCTCGGCTGCGCGCGCGAGGCGGGTGTGACGATCTGTTTGCTGTCCAACAACTGGCACAAGGTGGTGTACGACTTCGCTGACGAGGTGGGGCTTCCCATCGTTGCCAAGGCGATGAAGCCGTGCCCTCCCGCGTATTTCACCGCGATGCGTAAGGTCGGGGCGAAGCGCAAGAACACGGTCGCAATCGGCGACCAGCTTATGACCGACGTGCTCGGTGCCCATACGGTGGGAATCAAGGCGTACCTTATTCAGCCGCTCGTTGAGCGGGACCTGCCCCATACGCTGTTCCTGCGCCACTTCGAGCGAGTGCTTATGGGCGATGCTCAGCCAGAGGCCCCCGTTGCATGCGAGCGGGGAGAAGAGGCGCGCATCTAGCTGTGGAAAACGACGTTCGCAACATCCCGCAGAAGCTCTATGTGCTCGGACATCCGGTGGCTCACTCGAAGTCGCCCGTGATGTACAACGCGGTCTATGGGAAGCTGGGTTTCCCATGGGAGTATCGCCTGATGGATTGCGAGACGCCTGCCGAGGCGAAAGCGTTTCTCGCGGCGCGCGACTTCCTCTCCATAAACATCACGACACCGTACAAGCCCGAGGCGCTTGCGGCTGCCACGGCGCGCGCGGCGTCGGCGAAGCTTGCGCACGGTGCGAACATCCTCGTGAAGAAGGGTGATGCGCTCATCGCCTTCAACACCGACGGTCGGGGCTGCGTGGGGTATCTCGAGCGGACGGGCTTCTCCTTCGACGGAGCGAAGGTCGCCGTATGCGGCACGGGGCCCACGGCGCTCGCCATCCTCCATGCTGCGGCAATCGCGGGCGCTTCCGAGGTGCTTTTGCTCTCGCGCGACAAGGAGCGTGCACGCGAGGTTCTCGACCGGTATGTGGATGAGTTCGGCACGCTCGCTCATGCGGCGGTCGACTTACAGGCCGCCGTCGACGGGCACCGAAGCTTCCTCACCGCCTACGACGAGACCACGTTCAAGTTCGGCAGCTATACCACGTCGACCCAGGCTATCGCCGCAGCCGACCTCGTTGTCAATGCGACGCCGCTCGGGATGCGCGAGGGCGATCCGGCGCCGTTCGACGTATCGCTTTTCCACGAGGGCCAGCGCGCCTTCGACGTCGTCTACGCGCATGGGGAAACCGTCTTCGCGGCGGGTGCCAAGGCTGCAGGGTGCACGTTCGCGGACGGCGGCGGAATGCTCGTCGCGCAGGCGGTCGCTACCGTGCAGGCCGTGTGCGACGTGTCGGGCATCGATTGCGAGCTCTCGTTCGACGAGCTGTTCGAGATTATGGCGAACGCCGCCGGCTTCAACGTATAGAAGATTAAATCTGGGGACTGGATGTAAGGAGAAGAAATGCCACAGCACTATCGAGGGCCCAGCTCCCAGGGAAAGACGCCGCGTGCGTCGAAGTCGACAAGCGGCGCGAGCCAGGCAAATGCGGCGCATGGCGTGAGCGCGGCGCATGGCGAAGGTCGAGTTCGCAGCGCGAAGGTGGCGCACGGCGGGCCCTGGGCGCACGGCGAGCCCCAAAGCTTCCCGCAAGGGGCGTACTCTGCCGTCAACCCTGCTGGGGCACAGCGCGGCAACCCCTCGTCCACCTCGCAATACTCCCGTTCGAACCCTAACTACCAAAAGAAGAATCGAAAGGGCTCGCGCGGGAAGAAGATCGCGATTGCGGTCGTTCTTGCCGTGCTCGTGGTGTTCGTTGGGGCGGGTACGGCGGCCGCCCTGTGGGTGAACAGCGTGAACGATACGCTCACCAAGGGGCAGAAAAGCGCGACCGAGCTCGACGAGATCAATGACGTGCTCGTTAAGACGACGAGCTTCGACGAGCCCTTCTACATGATGCTCATCGGCTCGGACGCCCGTGCGGACGACGAGTCCATGGGCGCCCGCTCCGACACGAACATCGTCGTGCGCGTGGACCCGACGACCAATTCCGCGACACTCGTCTCGATTCCCCGCGACACGATGATCAACATCGACGGTTACGGCTACTGCAAGTTCAACGCCGCGTATTCCTACGGCGGAGCTGCGCTTGCCATCAAGGAGGCGAGCGAGCTTCTCGGCGTGAAAATCTCGCATTACGCCGAGGTCGATTTCGACAGCCTGATTGGCCTTGTCGACACGGTGGGCGGGGTCGATGTGACGGTTGACCAGCGCATCAACGATCCCGATGCCGACGGGTCGGTCATCGGCCAGAAGAAGATTATCATCGAGGCCGGCGAGCAGCATATGGATGGAGAGACCGCTCTCGTGTTCGCGCGCAGCCGTGCCTACGCTGATGGAGACTTCACGCGCACGGCGAACCAGCGCAAACTCATCGCGGCGCTTGCAGAGAAGATTCTCTCGATGCCGCTGGCGAAGCTTCTGGGCATCGTGCAGACGGCGGCGGGCAGCATCACCACCGACCTGTCCGTCACCGATCTGTATAGTTTGGCCACCCAGTTTCAAGATGGCGGCGAGCTCACGATGACATCGTGCATGGTTCCGTCAATCACCGGCATGTACAAGAGCGCATCGTATGTGTTCTGCGACGAAAACGCCCTTGCATCGATGATGCAGACCATCGAGGCGGGCGGCGACGCGAGCGAGATCACGGGATCGACAAGCAAGCTCGCCCAGCAACTTGGCGTGAAATAGAAGCGGGCTGCTCGCGCGGAGGGCGGACCTGCGGCGTGCGGTGCGCCGGTGCGAAGCCTCGTCGGATACGCTCGTGCTGGGTTGCGCATGCAAAAGGCCGCTCGCGCTCCCCATATTGGAATCATCCTGCGCATATACGCCTGAACAGGGCGGTCGTGTTCTCATGCGCTACAATGTGCCAGAAACTATACGAACTCGATAGGAAAGCGATTCTCTATGCGTTACGTCTTTGCCGGGGAAAGCCACGGCCCATGCCTTACCGCCATCGTCGAGGACGTGCCTGCGGGCCTGCGGGTCTCCGAATCCCAGATCAACTCCGACCTGGCTCGCCGCCAATCGGGCTACGGGCGCGGCGGCAGGCAGTCCATCGAGCGTGACACCGTGCAGGTCACGTCGGGCATCCGTTTCGGGAAGACCATCGGCTCGCCGGTGACGCTCATGGTCCGCAATCGCGATTGGGAGAACTGGACGGACCGCATGGCCGTATTCGGTGAGGAGCCTGAGGGGCTGGTGCGCGAAGTGACGCCGCGGCCGGGGCATGCCGATCTGGTGGGTGCCCTGAAGACGAACACCGACGATTGCCGCAACATTCTCGAGCGCTCGAGCGCCCGCTCGACCGCCGCTCGCGTGGCGGTGGCCGGTATCGCGCGCGAATTCCTTGCTGATTTGGGCGTCGAGGTGTTCTCGTATGTGAATCGCATCGGCGAAGCCGAGTTTCGCGAGGAAAGCCCCTTCGTCAACTGCGTGAACTACACGCCGCTCGACATCGAGACGAGCGAGGTTCGCTGTCCGAACGCGCAGGCGACTCGCGCGATGATTGGGGAAATCGAGCGCGCGAAGGCCGAGCGCGACACGATTGGCGGCACGTTTCGCGTCGTGGCGACGGGCCTTGTTCCCGGGCTTGGCGGCTATGCGACGGCGGACGATCGCTTGACGGCGCGCTTGGGCCAGGCTCTCTTTTCCATCCAGGCGATGAAGGGCGTCGAGTTCGGGATGGGATTTGGGGTCGCTCGCCGCTTGGGGAGCGAGGTGCACGACCCCATCGTGCTCGACCGCGAGCGCGATTGCTTCACGCGCACATCGAACAACGCAGGCGGCCTCGAGGGCGGCATGACGACGGGGCTGCCGCTTGTGGCGACCGTCGCGATGAAGCCCATTCCCACGCTCATGCGCCCGCTTGCCACGGTGAACATGGATACGCTGGAGGTTGCCGACGCATCCAAGGAGCGCTCCGACGTGTGCGCCGTGCCCGCCGCTGCGGTTGTGGCGGAAGGCGAGGTGGCGTTTGTGCTGGCCAACGCATACCAGGAAATGTTCGGTGGCTCCTGCATGGCGGACATCAAGGCGAACCTCAAGTCGTACAAGGCGCGCCTGAGGACGATGTCCCGATGACGGCGGAACCCATGCAACTCGTCTGCCCCGTGTTCTTCGTGGGCTTCATGGGCGCGGGGAAAACGAGCGTGGCACGTCGCCTTGCGCGCACCTGTGGCATCTCGTCGGTCGACGTGGACACCTACCTCGAGCGCCGCGAGGGCAAGCGCGTGAAGGAAATCTTCGCGGAAGGCGGCGAGGATGCTTTCCGCGCCATCGAGACCGATGTCCTGCGCGAGCTTTCCTCGAAGGAGGAGCCGCTCGTCATCTCGTGCGGGGGCGGTGTCGTCCTGCGCGAGGAAAACCGCGAGATTCTTGCCGAATCGGGGTTCGTCGTGCACCTTCAGGTGACGGTGGACGAGGCCGCGAGCCGCATCTCCGATAAGTCGAGCCGCCCGTTGTTCCAGGATATCGACGCTGCGCGCCAACGCTGTCTGGAGCGGGCCCCGCTGTATTCGGGTGTGGCAGATGTGGAAATCGACACAGCGGGCAAGAGTGTCCCGCGAATCGCGCGCGAGGTCCAGCGCGCACTCGAGAAAGAAGGCGTATTGTGCCAGCGACGAAAGTGATTGTGAACATTCCTGGCGAGCGACCCTACGATGTGCGCATCGGCGCCGATGTGCTCGACGGGCTGGGGAACTACCTGCGCCGCGTCGACGCTACGGCGAACGCGCTGCGTATCCTGGTTCTATCCGACACCAACGTGGCTCCGCTGTATCTCGAGGAGGTGAAGGCGTCGCTTCGCGCTGCGGACTACCGTGTGAGCGAAATCGTCGTCCCCGCAGGAGAGAAAACGAAGTCTGTCGAGGTTGCAGATGAGATTTGGGAAGCGATGGCGGGCTTGAAGCTCGGTCGCGACTGCGCTGTCGTAGCGCTCGGCGGCGGGGTGGTGGGCGATCTTGCCGGATTCACCGCATCCACGTTCATGCGCGGCATCACCGTGGTGCAGGCGCCGACGTCGCTGCTCGCCATGGTCGACTCCTCGGTCGGCGGCAAGACGGGCGTGAACCTTTCCGCAGGCAAGAACCTCGTAGGCACCTTCACGCAGCCCGCCTACGTGTGCGCCTCGACCAAGACGCTCTCCACGTTGCCCTCTCGCGAATGGGCATGCGGCTGCGGGGAAATCGCGAAGTCGTCGGTGATCGATTCCGACGAGTTCTTCTTCTGGTTGAGCGACAACGCCTCCGCGCTCGCGTCGCGCGATCGCGATGTGACCGCCGAGGCCATCGCGCGCTCCGTCGTGTTCAAGGCAGATATCGTCGCGCAGGACAAGACGGAAAGCCACGGCGTGCGCGAGTGCCTGAACTATGGGCACACGCTGGGGCATGCGGTGGAGTCGCTCGCTGGCTACGGCACGTATTCCCACGGCGCGGCAGTTGCGGAGGGCATGCGCTTTGCCGCTCGCCTGGGCGCGGCGATTGCGGGAACCTCGCTCGATGTGGTGCGTGCGCAGGACAATCTCCTCGATGAGCTGGGGCTTCCCGCGCTTTCCTGGTCGGCGGCGCCTGAGGACATGCTTGCTGTGATGAAGCGTGACAAGAAGGTGCGTGGCGGCGTGGTGAAGTTTGTGCTGCCGATTGACATCGGGCAATGGGAGTTGAGGGAAGTGGAAGACGACGTGATTCTCGAGCATCTCGCTGCTTGGGCGCGGAGCAAGTAACCTGCGGTTCCTCGGAAGACGTTCGACCTGCGAGTCCGCGAAAGGCGCGCGGCAACGCTCAGTCGCTCAGACAGTCCTCGCTGCGCTGCGGAACTCGCTTGGTGAGCGCCGCCGCACGCCTTCCGCTCGTCGGGGTCGGAGGGGGTCGTCAGGTGCCTTTCGCGGATTTTCGGGATATGACTGTTGGTTTGCCTTCGGGCTCGAGAAGTTGATTGCGGTTCCTTCGCAAAGCGAGTTCCGCACGAGCCAAACAGCCCAGTGGGCTGTTTGCGCGAGCAGGACTGCCGAGCGACTGAAGGGACCGCAATCAACTCGCAACGCAAGGAATGGAGCGGACGGGCGGCAACGTCGTCTTCCTCTTCTGGATAAGGACAAAAGGAAGCAGAGCATGAAGATTCTTCTGGTGAATGGGCCGAACTTGGATATGCTGGGCGTTCGCGAGCCTGCGGTATATGGCAGCAATACGCTTGCTGACCTCGAAAAACTTGTGGTCGATTACGGTGCTTCCAAGGGCGTTTCCGTTGAATGCTATCAATCGAACCATGAGGGCTGCCTCATCGACAAGATCCACGAGGCGCATACGGCCTACGACGGTATCGTCTACAACCCTGGTGCCCACACGCACTATTCTTATGCCTTGCGCGACGCGGTGGGCGGCATCGACACGCCCTGCGTTGAGGTGCATATCTCCAACGTCGATGCGCGCGAGGCGTTCCGCCATATCTCGGTTATCGCGCCGGCGTGCGTGGCGCAGGTAAAGGGACGTGGGTTCAAAGGCTATTGCGACGCCATCGATATCCTGCTTGAGGGTCCGCGCGAGCGGCTTGGGGAAGGGTTCGAAGAGCGCTATCCTACGGGTGAGGTTATCGCCGCACCGTTAAAATAGAGAACGAACGATAAAGGGCGCCTTTGCGGGCGTCTCTTTTTATTGGAGGCTTTGCACTATGGATAACATAAGCTTGAACAGGATAAACAAGCTTCGTGAAGCGTGCGCCGACGCGGAGATTGACGCATTTTTCGTACGCGAGACGTCGAACGCCCGGTGGCTTTCGGCCTTCGACGGCGTGTTCGACGAGGAGGGCGCGCATGCGATGCTCGTCACGCCCGACGGTGCGACGCTGCACACCGACTCGCGCTATTCCGAAGCTTGCAAGAAAGCGGCGGGCATTCATGGCGGTGTGGTGGAGGTGAACGACGAGCGTGTTTCGCATGCAAAGTTCGCAGCGGCCGCGCTCGGCGATGCATGTGAGCTTGCGGGAGGCAAATCGTACTCGCTCGGCGTCGAGGACTCGATTGCGCTTTCGGGCTTCCGCTCGCTCGAGCGCGCTTTTGCCGAATCGCTTCCCGATGTGCAGCTGCGCGAGACGTCGAACTTCATCGTGGGTCTTCGAGGTGTGAAGGATGCGAACGAGATTGCTCGTATGAAGGCGGCGCAAGCCATCACTGACGCGGCGTTTTCCCATATCATCACCTTCATGAAGCCTGGTATGACCGAGCGCGAGGTACAGATTGAGCTGGAAGACTTCATGGTTCGCCATGGGGCCGAGGGCTTGGCGTTCCCCTCGATCGTGGCGTGCGGCGCGAACGGTGCAAGTCCCCATTCTGTCCCAGGCGCTACGAAGCTCGAAGCGGGGCAGTGCGTCGTTTTGGACTTCGGCGCACGAGCGCAGGGGTATTGCTCCGACATGACGCGCACGGTGTTCCTCGGCGAGCCGTCGGAGCGCCTTCGTGCGGGATATGCTGCCATTCGCGATGCAAATGAGCAGGTGGAGGCTGTGCTTCGTCCGGGAATGACGGGCAAGGAGGCTCATGAACTTGCCGAGCACGTACTTGCCGAGCACGGCTTCGCGGGCAAGATGGGCCACAGCTTGGGGCATGGCGTCGGGATCGACATCCACGAGGAGCCGCTGCTTTCGCCTCGCAACGGCGCGCCGCTCGCGCCTGGCAACGTCGTCACGGTGGAGCCTGGTGTCTATCTGGCAGGCGACTTCGGCATGCGCCTGGAAGATTTCGGCGTGATCACCGAAAACGGCTACGAGGTGTTCACCCAATCAACGCATGAGATGATCGTGCTGTAAGGCTGACTTCCGTGCGCAATCTCGACGCGGCTGGTGCCAGCTGCCGCCAGCCGCCATGCAACAAGAAAGCCCGACAGCGTTCAAACTGCCGGGCTTTCTGGAAAGAGACTTGCGCGCTTTTAAGCTACATGCGCTTGATGAAGCGACCGTCGCGGGTGTCCACCTGCAGGACGTCGCCGATGTTCACGAACATCGGGACCTGGATGGTGGCGCCGGTCTCGAGCGTTGCGGGCTTGGTGGAACCCTGCACCGTGTCGCCCTTGAAGCCCGGCTCGGTCTCGGTCACTTCGAGCTCGACGAACATCTGAGGCTCGATGGAGATGAGCTCCTCGCCAGCGTACAGCAGGCTGACCTCGTCATTTTCCTTGAGCCACTTGGCCTGATCGCCCACGGTCTCCGCGGAGATGGGCATCTGCTCGAAGGTGACGGGGTCCATGAAGTTGAAGTCGGCTCCGTCGTTGTAGAGGTACTGCATCTTCTTGGTCTCCAGGCGCACGGAGTCGAACTTCGTGCCAGAGTTGAAGGTGTAGTCGACCACGCGGCCGGTCTTGATGTCGCGAAGCTTGGTGCGCACGAACGCGCCGCCCTTGCCCGGCTTCACGTGCTGGAATTCAGCGATCGTCCAAAGCTTGTTGTTGTACTCGATGCACATGCCGTTCTTGAAATCGGCGGTAGAGATTGCCATCTTTGCCAGTTCCTCCCACTATACTTTGCACACACGGCCGCAGAGCGCGAACCGCGCGCGTTGGCTCTAACCGCCCCATTATACTCGCGCGCCACTGCGCTCCTGCGAAAATCAGCTCACCTGCAGAAAAATCAAACAGTGGGTTGGCATTAGCTGGCGTGGGGCGTTGGCGCGAAGGCTGCACCCCACGCCAGCTTGCGCATGGCGTGTGCCAGCGAGAGTTCGACGGGGAGCCGTTACGAGGTTGCTGCAAGCGAGGTGGCGAGCTTGGCGTCCCGAAATCGCCGAGCTGCATGACGCAGGCTGGCGCGTTGGCCTCGGGGAGCAGGCTCGTGCCCGCGAGCACCGCGTTTTCCCCAAATCGCTCCCGCACGGCCACCATGGTCTGGGCAAGGGCGGTCTCCTTGGCGTCTTTCTCCAGCTTATCGAAGAGAGATGGCTGCACGCTGTCCTTCTCGACGAGATCTTCGAGTGAGATGTTCACGCGCCTTATGGCGAGTGCGGGGCTGACGTGCTTCTCATAGAGCGCGAGCAGCGCGCTTGTCACCTGGGACACGGAGTCGGTCGGCTTTGGAAGTTTCGCGCTGCCGCCCGCCCCCAGGAAGGGCGCTCGCCCGCTGCTCCATGCGTGGTGGTTGAAGTTCGACGACGAATAACCAACATAGAGGCCGACGCCCGTTGCGGCGAGCCCCTTCTCGGTGAGCTCCAGACACGACGCGAGCGCCATCTCCTGGATGAGCGTTTTCGCCTCGCTGAAGCCGTAGTCGCGCATGAGCACCTGCCCGTTCGAGATGGAATGCCCGTGTCGTTTGTAGTTCCTGGCCTGGGAAATCGTGCAAGGTTCCTGCCCCCATGCGTGGTCGAGCAGGAACAGCCCGTTCTTACCGAACTCCTTCACGATTGATTTCTGCGGCAGGGTGCATATGCCCGCGAGGTCGAAGACGCCACGCCGCTCGAGCCGTCGCGCGATGCCGGGGCCGATTCCCCAGATGTCGGTGATGGGGCGGTGAAACCAGATCTCGCGCTTCCACGAGTCGTCATCGAGCACTCCGATGCCGTCGGGGGCGTGCTTGGCGCACACGTCGAGCGCCACCTTCGCCATGAGGAGGTTCGGGCCGATGCCCGCCGTGGCCGTGACGCCGGCGCACTCGAAGGCCGCATCCATAAGCGTCCTTGCGAATGATTTCGCGTCCATGTCGTAGAGCTTCAGGTATGGCGTTGCGTCGATAAACGACTCGTCGATAGAGTATACGTGCATGTCATCTGCGGAAACGAACCGCTGGTAGGCGCCCACGATGTTGGCGGACACCTCCATGTAGCGACTCATACGCGGCATGGCGCAGGTGAACTCGATGCCGTCGGGGATGTCACCGAGGCGGCAGCGGTTCTTCACACCCCGTGCCTTCAGGGCGGGCGTGATGGCAAGGCAGATGGTGTTGGCGCTGCGGGTGGGGTCGGCTACCACGAGGTTCGTGGTGAAGGGGTCAAGCCCGCGGTCGGCGCATTCGACCGATGCGTAGAACGACTTCAAGTCGATGCACAGGTAAGTCTTGCCGTCGTCGGTTGAGCTACCGTCCAAGGCGCCTCCTTCAATCTCCACAGTCTGTTCGCTGTTAAATTTCGAACCCATGTTCGATAATAACAGACTATGCAAGAGGATTGGGTGAAAGATGGGGAAGGACGGCGAAGGCGTGCACACAAGCACTATGTCGACGTGTTCATGCGCCTTACCGATGAGGGGAGATTCGATCCTCTTATCGTCATGTGGCCTGATGGGCGGGCGTTTCCAATTTCCGAAGTGCTCGACCGGGGGAGCTTCGGCCCCGCCTTTCGCGGTGTGTCGACCGCGCGCTATCGCGTGCGCATCGGAAGTCATGTGACCAATCTTTTCCTCGAGCGGCACGTGTTCGACGCGACGCTTGGTAAGCCGCCCGTCGTGCGATGGTGGGTAGAGGCGTACGGGTGAGGTTGCGAGGTCGGCGGGGGCCAGGGGGTGTGAGAGCCAGGGGTGTGAGGGCTTTGGGGATTGGTCGGCTGCTCGGCTTGCGGGTGGGGCGGCTGGTGTGTGCGATGTGCGTCTTGGGCGCGCTTTCGAAGCGCGCTACCCTGCCCAGGCGCGGATGCGGTAGCGCACGCCGAGCTTCTCACAGATGGCGCGGCACCTCTCCTCGTCCTCGTGCGAGATGGTGGTCTCGACGGTGGTCATGATCACGTTGGGCACATAGCGCTTGACCTCGCGTGCGAAATCTATCACGGCGTCGAATGATTTTTCGCCGAACGAGCTGCGCACGATTTTCTGGTACGTTTTCGCATCGGGGGCGTTCAGGCTGATGGATACCGCGTCGATGATCCCCTCGAACTCCGGAGCGATGTCGCGCCCGCAGATGAGCGACCCCAAGCCGTTGGTGTTCACGCGCGTAGGCAGCCCAAACGTCTCCTTCACGTAACGTGCGACGCGCGTGAGCGTACCCCACGCTTCGGTCGGTTCGCCGAAACCGCAGAACACGACTTCGTTGAACTGACCCATGTCGAACCCATCGAATGCCGCAATCACTTCCTCGTAGGTCGGCTCGTGGGAAAGCCAGAGGCTCTCCGCCTCGCCGACGCTGTCGGAAAGCCCGCGCACGCAGAAGGTGCAAGCGCATGAGCAGCGGTTGGTCAGGTTCACGTACAGCCCGTGGTGCACGCGATAGAGGATCGTCATATCTTTGTTCACGGTGGTGCTTCTTTCGGACGCTCTTGTTGTTCCCGCCTACTCTAGCGCAACCACCCCTTGGGAGTAGGGGAAAGTCGCGAGAGGCTTAGTTCCGCGTGGCGAGCAAGGCTGCCGACAGCCAAATCATCGAGTCTTGGACAAAAAGCACCGTTTTAGGGGGGTGCGCCTCTTCCGAGGTCGTCTTTCTTGCTGGTTTGTCAGAGTGTTATTACCCATTAACTTAAAATATGGGGAATAACGTGTTCTTAAGTTGACGAACGAAGCGGGTCGAGGGAAGCGGCCCCCCTAAAACGGTGCTTTTTGTCCCAAAGGGAAGGAGAAGCTTGTCGGAGTAGTGGTAGGGGTGTTGTCGACGCACCGACCAACTCCCTATTTGTGCGCAAATTCGTAGTCGACTGCGCGGTGCGTTTCCCGTTGCGGGGAATGTCTTCGCTAAAGTCTCTTCCGCGCCGACCAGTGTGATTAGCGATGTCAGTTTTATAGTGCAGTGGATGGTCTTTCGGCGTGAGACAATGCACCCATCGCAAAGACGAGCTGGACGGCTGGCAACATGAGGGGCAAATAAGAAAATGCCGGCAACTGTTGGGTTGCCGGCATTTGTATCTGAGATATTTAGCGATGCCGTCCGAATTCGCTTCCGTGCGAGGCTGGCGGACTGGGGCCGCAAGGTTTGCTCCGCGGTGCATCTATGAGAAGCTGGTGAATTGAAGGCTCCTCTAATTGCATCCGATCTCGCCTTAATGCGGGGATTGTGATCCGAACTCGGCGTTCCAACCGTGGTCGGACCTGGCATTCCAGCCATGGCTCGACCACGGCATCCCCTGCGTGGTGGGCTCCCCTTACGCCTTTGTGCCAGAAGCGGCCTTCTTCGGGGAAGGTGCTTCTTCCTTGGCGTTGCTTGCGGTGCGAGCGAGGATGTTCGCGTAAATCGCGCCAGAGATGTTATGCCACACGCTGAACACGGCGCCAGGCACGGCGGCAAGCGGCATAGACGCGAAGTGCATGGTTGCAAGCGAGGTGGCAAGGCCGGAGTTCTGCATGCCCACCTCGATGGACAAGGTGCGCATCTGCGCCTTCGACAGGCCAAGGGCGCGGCCGACCCCGGAGCCGAGCGCATAACCGCACACGTTGTGCAGCATGACGACCACGATGATCAGCCAGCCGACTGTCATGAGCTTCGCGGCGTTTGCGGACACGACTGCCATGATGATGAGGGAAATCGCGATAACGGACACGAGTGGAAGCACCTTCGAGCAGGCCTGCGCGACCTTGGAGGCCACAGCGTTGATGATGAAGCCCAAGGCAATCGGCACGAGCACGACCTGCACGATGGACATGAGCATGCTCACGTAAGACACATCGACCGCCTGGCCGGCGAGCAGAAGCACGAGTGCCGGGGTGACGACAGGTGCCATGATGGTCGTGCACGCGGTCATGCCGACGGAAAGCGCGACGTCGCCCTTGGACAGGTACGTCATGACGTTGGAGGACGTACCGCCTGGGCAGCAGCCGACGAGCATGACGCCCACGGCGAGCTCGGTGGGCAGCTGGAAGACCAGGCAGAGCACCCACGCGATGAGCGGCATGATGATGAATTGCGACAGAATACCGGTGATCACAGCCTTCGGCTTGGTGAACACCACTTTAAAGTCGGAGAGCTTGAGCGTCATGCCCATGCCAAACATAACGATGCCGAGGAGAGGGTTCACCCAGCTTGTAGGTAGGATCGCATGAACCGGTTCGGGGACAGCCAGCGCGATAATGGCGACCAGTAGTGCAATAATGGCCATCCATTTGCCGGCGAAGTCGCTGATTTTCTCAAGTACTTTCATTTCCAAACCTTTCCTGCGAAAACAAACGAGCCGCACCCGGTTGGGATGCGGCTCGAAACTAGGACAAGGCGGTAGTGTAGCGTTTTGTTACCTATTTGTTAACTATGAATTTGAAAAAACTACTCTATTTATTCAATAGGATTTTACGAAAAAGCCCCGCTGGCAGCTTGGAGCTTCCAGCGGGCCCAGCGGGGATACCGTTGCTAGTCCCCGATCATCTCGGATAGCGTGCGCCAACCGAGCTCGGCGCACTTCACGCGGGCGGGCATGCGGGAGATGCTCTCGAGCTCGGCCGCTTCGTCGAGATCTTCTCGTTCGTCCTCGGTAAGCTCTTCGCCCTTCACCATCTTCAGGAACAGCCCGCACAAACGACGTGCCTCCTCGACGGTCTCGCCCGTTACGAGGTCGGCCATCATGTCGGCGGATGCCTGCGAGACAGCGCATCCGTGGCCCGTGAAAGCGGCCTCCTCGATCACGCCGTTCTCCACGCGCAGCTTCAAGACCAGCTCATCGCCGCAGCTGGGGTTCACGCCCTCGTGCTCGTCGGTGGCGTTTTCCAGGTCGTATTTGTAATCCGGGTGCGCATTGTGTTCCATAAGCGCCGCGGTGTAGATATTACCCATTGAAAGTACTCCAAACGTTCTTCAGGCCGGCGATCAACTTGTCCACGTCGCCCTTGTCGTTGTAGAAGGCCAGGCTCGCGCGGCAGCATGCCAGATTTTCCACGCCAAGCCAGGTGAGCAGGGGCTGCGCGCAGTGATGGCCTGCGCGGATGGCCACCTGATCCATATCGAGGATGCTCGCCACGTCGTGCGGGTGAATCCCGCGTACGTTGAAGCTGATGACCCCATGGTGGTCTTCGGGGCGCGGGCTGCCGATGATGTCGATGTAGGGCAGCTGCGCCATCTCTTCCATGCAATATTTCACGAGCGCCTTTTCGCGGGCGCCGATCACATCGAGTCCGACCGACTCCACGTACGCGATCGCCGCGGCCGTGGCGTAGATCCCCGCTGCGTCCTGCGTGCCGGCCTCGAACTTCTCGGGGACGGGCGCCCAGGTGGCGTCCTGCTCGGTGACGGAATCGATCATCTCGCCGCCGGTCAGGAAAGGCGGCATGGCGCGCAGCAGCTCGTCTTTGCCCCACAGCACGCCCATACCGAAGGGTCCGAAGATCTTGTGGGCGGAAAGCGCGAAGAAGTCGGCGCCAAGCTCTTCCACGTTCACGGGAATGTGCGGCGTGGACTGCGCACCGTCGACGACGAAGTAACCACCCTGCTCATGGATGCGACGCCCCAGCTCAACGACGGGATTTTCCACGCCAAGCACATTGGAGACATGCACGACGGAGAGAATCTTCGTCTTCGGCCCGATCTTCTTGTCCATCTCCTCCGGCTGGATGATGCCGTCCTCATCGGGGTAGAGGTAGACGAGCTTCGCACCTGCGTCGCGGCACGCCTGCTGCCAGGGGATGAGGTTCGAATGGTGCTCCATGATGGTGATGCATACCTCGTCGCCCGGCTCAAGCACGGTGGGGGCGAAGGCCTTCGCAACGATGTTGAGCGACTCGGATGCGTTGCGCGTAAGCACGATGTCGTGCCAGTCGGGCGCGCCGATGAACTTGGCGACGCGATGGCGCGCCACCTCGATCGCCTCGGTGGCCTCGACCGATAGGCGGTATAGGCCGCGAAGCGCATTCGCGTTCATCTCCTCGTAGAACCGGCGCTGCGCATCGAGCACGGTCTTGGGTCGCTGCGCAGTGGCGGCGCTGTCCAAAAACGCCAGGTTGGGGTGATTCGCCAGAAGCGGGAAGTCGCGCTTGTAGGGGTTCTCCGCGATGTTGGCGGCGCATACGATGTCGCTCGCCGTGGCGGAGGTTGCGGCAGCGTGCGCGGCGTCGGCAATCGCGCACGCGGTGGTGTCGCTTGCGGCCTGTTCGGCGGCGCGTGCGATAAGGGAATCGGTTTGGCTCATGTTACATCGCCTCTTCGTCTGTGCCCACGAGTTCGAAGGGCACGTTCAGCTCTGCGGCAAGGCGCGCAACCGAGGCGCGCACCTGGGCATCCGGCGCGTTGATGGCCGCTTCCTCAAGGGTTGCGTTCGCGAACAGCCGCTCGGCAGCTTCCTGGGAAATGCCGCGTGTCATCAGGTAGTTCATCTGCTCGGGACGAACGTGGCCGATGGTGGCCCCGTGGTTGCCCGCTACGTCGTCCTCGTCGCACAGGATGGTGGGAATCGTCTTGTTGACCACCTTCTCGTCGGCAAGGAGCACCGTCTCGCGCTCGGTGCCTTCCGCGCCCTTGCAGCCGTGCACCAAATCGATCGTGCCGCGCAGCACCTTGCGGGACCTGTCGGCCAGAACGCCGTTGGCGTCGAGGTTGCAGGTGGTCTTCTTGCCGCGATGGCGCACGATGTAGTTGAAGTCGCGGTGCTCATCGCCGTGCCCCAGGTAGCGCGTGCGGATGGTGGCGTCCGCACGGTCTCCGCGCAGGTCGCACGCAAGGCCGGTGTAGGACTGCCCAGCGCCGAGCACGCGGTGGTCGACCTGGATGCGCGCATCCTTGCAGGCGATGTACCCCTCGCCGTCGAGGGCGAGCCAGCCCTGCCCGAGCGTGTGGATGGTCGCCACGTTCACCCGTGCGTTCTTGCCGGCGAACACGCGGGCGTACAGGCCGATGACGCCCGCGCCGGCGTCGGGGGAGTCGAACGCGACGTTGAGCGTGATGGTGGAGTTCTCCGCCGCCACGATGTCGACGCAGGCCACGTTCGCCTTGCCGTCGATGCCGTTGACTCGGATGGTGGCGTGTTCCGTGGCGCCCGCCTTGGTGGCGAGCACGGTACGACCCTCGCGAGCCCCGCCGACCTCTTCCAAATAGGCTGCGGCTTCATCGCCTAGGGCGCACTCGAAGGTGCCGGCGATGCTTTGCGCCATCTCCTCTTCCACGGCGCGCTTCTCGAACACGGAGAGCGCGGGGATGTCCAGGTCGTGAGGGTCTACGTCGGGGCGGACCGCCTGCAGGATGGCGCGCGCATCGGGCGCGGCCTTCGCGTTCGCGGCGTCGAGCTCGGCCTGGGCGGCTGCCACGGCCGCGTCGAAGGCATCCTGCGGGCCGAGGAGCGCCTCGCCGGCCTCGACTACGACGGAGCGCGCGGCTTCGAGCCCCTCGGGCACGTCGACGGTCGTCTCGTTCATATGCAGCTGATGCCACGTCGCTGCGGGCATCGCGTTCACGTGATTCAAAGTGAGGGCGCCCATTATCCAATCGCCCCTTCCATTTCAAGCTTGATGAGGTTGTTCATTTCCACGGCGTATTCGAGGGGCAGCTCCTTCGAGACCGGGTCGGCGAAGCCGTTCACGATCATCGTGCGCGCCTCTTCCTCGGGAATGCCGCGGCTCATCAGGTAGAACACCTTGTCGTCGCCGATGCGGCCGATGGTCGCCTCGTGTCCCACGTCGACGTGCTTGCAGCGGATGTCCATCGCGGGGATGGTGTCGGAGCGGCTGTGGTCGTCCAGCATAAGCGACTGGCACGACACGCTCGCAACCGAGTTCTCCGCGGCGGGGGTTGCCACGACCGAGCTGCGGAACGTCGACACGCCGCCGCCCTTCGAGATCGACTTCGTCTCGATGGCCGCCGTTGTCTCAGGCGCCGCCAGGACGACCTTGCAGCCGGTGTCGAGGTTTTGGCCGGTGCCTGCGAAGGTGATGCCGGTGAAGGTGCAGCGCGACTTGCGCCCCTTCAGGATCGACATCGGGTACAGGTAGCCCACGTGGCTGCCGAAGGAGCCGGAAACCCACTCGATCTGGCCTCCCTCGTCGCATACCGCGCGCTTGGTGTTCAGGTTGTACATGTTCTTCGACCAGTTCTCGATGGTCGAATAGCGCAGCTTGGCGTTCTTGCCCACGAACAGCTCGACCGCGCCCGCGTGCAGGTTCGCCACGTTGTACTTAGGTGCCGAACATCCTTCAATGAAGTGCAGGTCGGCGCCATCTTCCACGATGATGAGCGTGTGCTCGAATTGGCCCGCGCCCTTCGCGTTCAGGCGGAAGTAGCTTTGCAGAGGGAAGTCGAGCTTGGTGTCTTTCGGGACGTACACGAAGCTGCCGCCCGACCACACCGCGCCGTGGAGCGCTGCGAACTTATGGTCGGTCGGGGGGATGAGCGTCATGAATTTGTCGTGGATGAGCTCCTCCCACTTCGGGTCGTGCAGCGCCTCCTCGATGCCCGAGTACACGATGCCCATGCGCGACGCGGTGTCCTGCATGTTGTGGTAGACGAGCTCAGAGTCGTACTGCGCGCCGACGCCGGCCAGGTAGCTGCGCTCGGCCTCGGGGATGCCCAGGCGGTCGAAGGTGTTCTTCACGTCGTCGGGCAGGGAGTCCCAATCGCTTTTCTGGTCGGTGTTGGGCTTGACGTAGGTCACGATGTGGTCCATGTCCAGCCCGGCGATGGAGGGGCCCCAATCAGGGGTTCTGCTCTCGTGGTAGATTTCGAGCGACTTCAAGCGGTGCTCGAGCATCCAAGAGGGCTCGTCCTTTTTCGCGGAGATCTCGCGCACGATTTCGGGAGTGAGGCCGGCGTCGAGCTTCTCGGCCGCCTCCTCGCCGTATGAGAAGTCGTAGAGGCTGCGGTCGATGTCCGCGACCTCGGTGCGTTGCTTTGCCATGGTTGGGCCCCCTTACGCGTCGGCTTCGGGGGTTGCGGCCTGCTCGAAGCGCTCGAAGCCGTGCGCGTCGATGTCGGCGATGAGCGCGGCGTCGTCCTCGTGCACCAGATGCCCCTTCACCATGACGTGCACGCGATCGACGTCGACGTGTTCCAAAATGCGGGTGTTGTGCGTGATGATGATGAGCGTGCCGTCGCAGGTCTTGCGGTATTCCTGGATGCCGCGGGACACGACGCCGAGCGCGTCGACGTCGAGGCCGGAGTCGGTCTCGTCCAGGACGGCCAGTTTCGGCTTGAGAAGCAGAAGCTGCAGCATCTCGAGTTTCTTCTTCTCGCCGCCGGAGAAGCCCACGCCCAGCTCGCGGTCGAGATACGCCGGGTCGAAGTCGAGGCTTTTCGCCAGCTCGCGCACGTGCTTGCGGAATTCCTTGCCCTTCATCTTGAAGCCCTCGCGGCCCTCGACGGTGGCGCGCAGGAAGCTCGACAGCGGTACGCCGGGGATCTCGACCGGCGCCTGGAAGCTCAAGAAAAGACCCGCGCGCGAGCGCTTATCGGGGGAAAGATCCGTAATATCTTGCTCGTCGAAGGTCACGGTGCCCGAAGTTACGCTATACTCAGGGTCGCCCATGATTACATGGCCGAGCGTCGATTTGCCGGCGCCGTTCGGGCCCATCATGACGTGCGTCTCGTGCGCACCGATCGCAAGGTCGATGTCGTGGAGGATGGGTTTGTCGCCTACCGAGGCCGATAGCCCCTGCAGTTTCAGCAGCGGGCTCGTTGCAGTGGTTTCCATGAAATATGCCCCTCTCGTCTGTGCATAATCCTATGAATTTTCTAGGAATAAAATACCGCGACGCGCTAAAATGTCAAGTAATAGATTCCTTTCGCGCTAGAATAAGTATGCGAAATCGAGCCGGCCGCACCCGGGTTTTTCCGAGGGCGAACCGTATCACGAGGGGGAAGTGAGGATAAACGATGCTGGTAACCACGAAGGGGCGCTACGCGATGCGCCTCATGATCCGCATTGCCCAGCAAGGCCCCGACGGGAAGGTTCCCCTGCGCAAAGTGGCCGAAGAGGAAGACATCTCGCTGAAATACCTCGAGCAGGTGGTTCGTCCGCTCATGGCCGCGGGGCTCGTGCGCAGCGTGAGGGGTAAAGGCGGCGGCTACGCGCTTGCTCGCGAGGCGTCCGAAATCCGCGCAGGCGACGTGCTGCGCGCGGCCGAGGGCTCCACGGTGCCCGTGGCGTGCAACGCGCTCGAGGACGACGTGATCGGTTGCCCGCGCAAGGGAGAGTGCACGACGGTGCGCTTCTGGGCGGGGCTTGACCAGGTGATCGAGGAATACGTCGACTCGGCCACGCTCGCCGACTTCCTGGAGTACGCGCCCGAGCCCGGCATGGCCATCGAGGGCTGCTAGCTGGCAGTTTGCGGCTCGGCCGACCAGCGTGGGTGCCGTGTGGGCTGAGAGATGGCGCGGCGGTATGCTTATTCTCGATGCCGCGCAGGGGGATGGCATCGCCCGGCGCCGCAAGTCTCGTGATGCGCGCGTTCCCCAAACCTGGTAAAGTTCGCGCATGGAAGACATTCTGTGCGACATATCGGCGTTTCGCTTTCATCGAACCCCTCCGCAGGTTCTAATGTTGTGCCCTCCTTACCCCGACAGGGCGACCGATAACAATCGTGCAGGCTTCAGGAACCATATACTCACCCATGAGATACTCGGTACCCCCGTCCATCTTTTAGCGACTGATCGCAAATGCCGACTGAACAACGTGAGTACGGTATCACACCTCGTTACAAACGAGTTGCCATTTGGGTGCATACAGCAAACTGACCTCGGTATTTCAACGGCAAGTCCTCTCTATTCACTATTTAATCTTGCCTCACATGTTGATGAAAACCACCTTGTTATGGCGATGTACGAATTCTGCGGCACGTTTTCGATATTTCGGCCGAGCCCAGTTGTTGAAGCGCTTCTCGATAGCATCGACTCTTCCGAGCTGCTTCCCCGGTCATTCGGGTGGCGGCGAGTCAAAAGCTCTTCGGGGAGAAAGACCGACCTTTGGAGACGTGAACCCCTTATTGAACTGGGCGAATTGGGACAGTTCGCCGACGCCATGAAAAGCGAACGCGGGGGGCGGCGCTTCGCGCGCGCCGCGAAACGCGTGACCGGGGTTACCGCTTCGCCGTTTGAGGTCCAAGCTTCGATGCTCTTCTCGACGCAAAGATGCAAGGGCGGCGAGGGCTTTTCGGGCTTCGTTAACAACGAGCGAATTCCGCTTTCGACAAGCGCAAGGCGCATCTATGGGAAATCGACGTGCTACGCCGACCTGCTGTTCGACGTTCCCAACGGCGCAAGCCCGCTTATCGTCGAATGCCAGGGAAAAGTGGTCCACGACGACCATGATTCGGCGATTTCGGATTCCGACAGGACGACCGCGCTTCAACAAATGGGCTTTACCGTCATGCCGCTTACTTATCGGCAGATATCCGATCGGGCAAATTTTGATACGGTGCGCAGGATGGTTGCAAGGCAAATCGGAGTCGCGTATCGAAGCAAAAACTCCAAAGAGATTCGTTGCGAGATCGACCTGAGGCGCAATATCTTTATCGATTGGACAACTCTCGGGCGTTAAATTGTGCGCTTCTACTTCATCTGGGCGTTCCTATGCATAAATATGCGCGAAGTGCGTACCTTGCTAGCGCGTAAGTTAGTTTGCCGTTTCCAGCTATGCGAATAAGCCCAGTTTGTCAGAGTGAAGTCTCTTGGTTTAATGAGGGGGGGTGCTTCCAAGGGTACGCACTTCGCGCATATTTGTGCACGCATCCCAAGGCAACGACGTCTCCAGGTCGCTTGTGGCTATGGTGGGAGAGGGGAGGACAACCTTGCAAGGTACTCGTCTGCGTCCTTTGAAAGTTATGCCACACTTGTGGAATTGATTATCTGCACGCTTGCGCAGGGCTGATTCCCCTATACAATGCAGAAAACGTGCTTTCCCTCGGGAGAGCTGCGCCATAACGCCGCCAATCAAACGCAATCTCAACTATAGAAGGAGGGGCGGGCTTGAAAAACGTGCTGCGCGTTCTCAAACGCGATTTCCTTCGCATCCTGAAAGCGCCGGCGTCGATTGTCGTCGTGCTCGCGCTCATCGTCCTGCCTTCCCTTTACACGTGGTTCAATGTCGTCGGCTTCTGGAACCCCTACGGTAACACCGGCAATCTGCGTGTTTGCGTGGTAAACGAGGACGCGGGGTCGTCGAGCGATCTTACGGGTGCGATTAACCTTGGCGACATGGTCGTCGAGCAATTGCACGACAACGACCAGCTCGGGTGGGATTTCGTCGATTACGACACCGCCATGGAGGCGGTGAAGTCGGGGCATGCCTATGCGGCGTTCGTGCTGCCCCGCGACTTCTCAGCCGACCTGCTCACGCTGCTCTCCGGCGACTTCCAGCAGCCTCAGCTCGAGTACTACGTGAACGAGAAGATGAACCCTGTGTCGCCGAAGATCACCGACACGGGCGCGAACACGCTCGACACTACGATCAACTCCACGTTCGTCGCCACCGTCGCGAAAACGGTCACCGACGCGCTCGGCGAGGAAGTTGGCGTCGCGCAGGGTAAGATCGACGATGCGCACACGAACGCCCTCGCCGGGGTCGACAAGGCGCAACAGTCCATCTCCGGTGCCCGCGATTCCGTCCAGGGGCTTCGCGACGCGGCCGACCAGTCGCAAACGAAGGTGGCCGATGCTGCCTCGCTGCTCTCCGATGCGGACGAGGTGCTCGGCGATCTGAGCGGCCAGATGCTCATCGTCCAGTCGCTCATGGGCACCACGCAAACGGACGTCTCGAAGCTGACGTCGGGCCTTATGGGCGCGATGGACTCGGGGTCGATTTTCCTTTCCCAGTCGGCCGCCAAGGTGAACACGGCCATCGGCGGCGCTGCGGGTTCCGTGACCGAGGCGCAGGGGCGCGTCGATGGCGCGATCGCCCAGGGCAACGCCATGGTGTCGGCGAGCCAGGCGGTTGTGGCCCAGATGGAGGCGCTCGTTGCCCAGATGGACGACAATGACCCCAACAAAGCGAGCCTCGAGAAGGCGATCGAACGGCTGAAGCGGTCGAACACGAATGCCTCGCGGTCACTCTCCGAGCTCTCCGACATGAGCGCCGACATGGGTCGCGTGGCTGAGTCGGTCTCTTCGGCGTCCGACTCGGTGAACACCGCCGTGCAAACCACTATCTCGAACGCGGACTCCTATCGCAGGACGCTCTCTTCCGACACGTCCCCCGCCATCAACGCGGGCGTGGGGAATTTGAACGTCGCGGTGGGGAACCTGGCTGCGGCGGCATCGGCGCAACGCGTGCTTGTCGACCAGGCGATTTCGCTCACGGGCCAGCTTTCCGAGACGCTCGCGACGGCGAGAAGCGCGCTCGACCAGACCGATGGCGTGCTCGCCGACCTGCAGACGAGCATCGACACGGTGAAGACCGACCTCGTGGCGCTGAAGACTTCAACGGCGATCACCGATTTCTTCGGCGACGGCACGACGATCGACGCCGAGAAGGTGGCGAGCTTCATGCAATCGCCGACCGAGGTGAAGACCGAGTACCTCTTCCCCCTGAACGCGTACGGTTCGGGCATGGCGCCGCTGTTCATCAACATGTCGCTGTGGATCGGTGTGTTCATGCTCATGGTGATTATGCGCATCGAGGTGGACGACGAGGGCATCGAGAACCTCACGGCTGCGCAGCGCTACATCGCGCGCTACCTGTTCTTCGGGGGGATGGTGTCGCTGCAGGCGATCGTGTGCTGCGTCGGGTGCCTCGCCATCGGCGTGCAATGCGAGTCGGTGGCGCTGTTCCTCCTGACGGCGGTGCTCGCGTCGCTCACATACCTGGCTATCCAGCTTACCCTGTCGACCACCTTGCAGCATATCGGCAAGGGCATCTGCGTCATCTTGATCTTCGTGCAGATCCCGGGCGCGACGGGTTTGTACCCCATCGAGATGACGTCGCCGTTCTTCCAGTTCATCTACCCCTTCTTCCCGTTCACCTACGGCATCAACGCCCTGCGCGAGACGATTGCCGGGTTCTACGGCCTCGAGTGGGTGTCGCTTATCGCGCACCTGGGAATCTTCTTCGCGATCTTCCTGGCAATCGGGCTGGCACTGAGGCCGTACTTTTCGAATCTCATCCGCCTGTTCGCGCGTGAGATCGAGCGCTCCGACATCATCAACGGTGAGGAGGTGCACCTGCCCGAGCGCCGTTTCCGCGTCGCCCAGCTCGTGCGCGTACTTTCCGATCGCGAGGATTTCCGCCACCATATCTCCGACCATGCCGCGCGGTTCATCTGCTGGTATCCGCGCCTGAAGCGCGGCGCGCTCATCGTCGGCATTGCGGTGCCGGCGGTCATCGCCGTCGTGTTCGCAGTGACGGCGATGGAGAAGGTCGTCGTCTTGACGCTGTGGCTCGTGTGGCTCGTGCTCGTGCTCACATTCCTGGTGGTGGTCGAGTTCATCCGCGACAATATCGAGCGTCAGGCGTCGCTAAACGCCATGACCGACGACGAGGTCCGCACGCTGTTCGCGGCGCGCAAGGTGTTCATGCAGCCTACCATGGTGGGCGCGTCCGCCGGCGGGGCTTCGACGCGGAGCTCTTCGGGAGCGCCTTCGCGGACGAGCGCGCTCGACGAGAAGGACAGCGCCAAGCTCGATGCGCTTATGGCCGAGCTGCTCTCGCGCGGGAGCAAGGAGGTCGTCGGCAGGCATACCCATGGCAGGACAGATCATGGGGAAGGTGCGGGCGTTGGGAAGTCGGCGGGCGCGAAAGCGGAGAGTCTGAAGGGTGCCGCCGGCGTTGTGAGCGCGACGAACGTGGGTACCGCGGGTGCTGCTGATGCCGCGGGTGCCGTGGGCGTTTCTTCTGAAGGTAATGAGAAACCGCAGGTGGCGGCTGACTCTCAAGCTGCTAACGGCGACACGGCTCCTATGGGTGCGCACGCGATTCCCGGATCGGATGGCGCTTCTCTGGGCGCGCATGCCGCCCCGGATGCCGACAAGGCTTCCACGGGTGCTCATGCCGCCGTTTGCAAGGGGAAGGCAGCGTCGGGGGCGCATGTGGCACCAAACGACGCGTTCGGGAGTGCGCCTGCTGCAGGGGATACCCCCGCCGCGGGCGATTCCGCGCCTGGTGGCAAGGCTGTCGCAGGAAGCTTAACGCCTCCTTCCGCGTCTGAATCGAAGTCGGATGAGAATGGGGAGGTGCGATAGATGAGGAATATCTGGCGCATCTTCAAGACCGACATGAAGCACCTGTTCAACAACTCGATTACGGTGATCATCGTGATAGGGCTCGTGTTCTTGCCCTCGATCTTCACGTGGTACAACGTCATCGCGTGCTGGGACGCGTTCGGCAACACTGGTAACCTCACCGTCGCCGTGGCGAACACCGACGAGGGCTACGAGAGCGACCTCGTTCCGCTCGAGATCAACGTCGGCGACAAGGTGGTGAGCGCGCTTCGTGCGAACGACCAGCTCAACTGGACGTTCACAACTGAAGAGGACGCGATCGACGGCGCGCAGTCCGGGCGTTACTACGCTGCCGTGGTGATTCCCCAAAGCTTCAGCCGCGATATGATGACGTTCTATTCCGACGAGGTCGAGCATGCGAACATCATCTACTACGCCAATGAGAAGAAGAATGCCATCGCGCCGAAGGTCACCGACCAAGGTGCCGATCAGGTGTCGAACCAGGTGAACCAGGTCTTTTTGGAAACGCTTTCCGATGTGGCGCTCTCCATCGTCTCGTCGCTTTCGAAGTATTCCCAAGACGCCGATCTCTCTGGCGCGGTGGGAACGCTTGCCGACCATGTGGACAGCATGGCGGGGCAGATGACGGGTGCGGCGTCGGTGTTGGGCATGTATTCCCAGCTCATCGACTCGTCTCAGTCGCTTATCTCTCAGTCGGGCACGCTGCTCGGGCAGACACGCGACGAGGCGGCGAAGGTCGGCGACATCGCGAAGGACGGTGGCGCGGGCGTCTCCGACATCGCGAGTGCGCTCTCGGCGTCGGCTGATTCCCTTTCGCAGGCCATTTCCGCATCCGCCGAGAGCTACAAGGGCATTAGCGCCCAGATCAGCGATGTGTACGACAACGCGGGCGATCTGACGGGCGACACTTCGCAGCATCTGCGCAACCGGGCGGCAGTCGTGGAGACCGGGATCGGGGACTTGAACTCGGTCATCAGCGCGCTTGAGGGAATCCAGGGGAGCATCGATGAGCAGTACGCCCCCTTAGTCGAGAGCATGATCTCCCAGCTGAAGCAGTCGGTGTCGCTCCTCCAGCAGCTTTCGGACTCGCTGTATCAGGCGGCTGGCAATATCCAGTCGGGCTACGATGACGCCGTCGCGCAGCGTGCCGAGATCCAAGAGCTTGCGGACAAGGCTGCGGCCAGCCTCAACGATGTGAAAACGGAATACAACGACAACGTCAAGCCGGGTTTGGACGAGCTTTCCGCGTCGGTGTCGAGCATGGTTTCCACGCTTCAGAGCAGCGCCGCAAAGCTAGATGCCGCGGGCGGCGAGATAAGCGGCGACGCGGATTCCGTCGCGTCCAAGCTCTCCGGTGCGAAGGCGAAGCTCGCCGATGCGCAAAACGAGCTCACCTCGACGGCGGGTGAGCTCACGACGCTGAGCGGCAACCTGCGTTCGGCTCTCGCAAGCGGCAACGTCGAGAAGCTGCGCGAGGTTATCGGTTCGAACCCCGCAGTGCTTGCCTCTGCCGTGACGACACCGGTGGCGCTCGATCGCCATGCGGTGTTTCCGGCCGACAACTTCGGCTCGCAGATGGCGCCGCTCTATACGACGCTTGCGCTGTGGATTGGCTCGCTGCTTATGATGGTGGCGATCAAGCCGGCGGTTTCGAAGCGAGGGCTTGCCGAGCTTGACAACCCCAAGCCGCGCGAGCTCTACTTTGGGCGTTACTGCGTGGTGGCGGTGTTGTCGCTTTTGCAGACCACCTGCGTGGGTCTTGGCAACATGTTGTTCTTGGGAGTGCAGGTGAGCCATCCTCTGCTGTTCATGCTGTGCTTCTGGGTGTCGGGTTTGGTGTATTCCTTGTTCATCTACACGTTGGTGCTTGCGTTCGCGAACCTAGGCAAGGCGATTGCCGTCCTGTTCCTCATCTTGCAGGTGACGGCGGGCGGCGGTGCGTATCCGCTGCAGGTGCTGCCCGAGTTCTTCCAAATCGCAAGCCCGTTCATGCCGGCGACGCATACCATCAACGCCATGCGCGCGGCCATGATGGGCATCTACAACGGCGATTTCTTTACCGAGATGGGCATGCTGCTCCTGTTCGTGTTGCCGTCGCTTCTTCTGGGTCTTGTGCTGCGCAAGCCCCTCGAGGGCTTCATGAGCTGGTTCGTGGAGAAGGTCGAAGAGTCGAAGATGATTGCGTAAGTACTTGGGCTGCGGGACTCGGGGGCCGTCGTGACTGTCCGAAGCTCGCTGTGGGCTGCAGCCGAGCGAGCTCTTCCTCGACTGCAGCCTATCGGGTCTTGACCCCCTGATATCGGTGCGGGCCGAGCTGACCTCTCCTGAGGAACACCCGCAACTGGGCGAACCTGTTCAGCTCGTCCGCAGCCAGTCGGGCTGTCGCCCTCGCTAGCCGAGTTTTATGCTGTCCGCGCCGTCAATGCGCAGGTCAGCGGCGTAGAACGCCTGAAGTGCGCGGGTCGCGAGCGTCACATCGCGCACGCCGATCGTCTCGAAGCTCGAGTGCATGGCGAGTTGCGGCAGACCGACATCGACGCCGTGCATGCTCACCTGGGTGTTCGACAAATTCCCCAACGTGGAGCCGCCTGGTGAGTCGCTCCTGTTCGCGAAGGCCTGGTAGGGGATTTCCGCGTTGTCGCAGATCGCGCAGAAAGCGGCGCGGCTGAAGGCGTCGGTGCAGTATTTCTGGTTCGCCGATTCTTTTACCACGATGCCTCGGTTTAGGAACACGCGGTTGCCCTCGTCGAAGCGCTCGGGGTGGTTGGGGTTTACGGCGTGTGCGTTGTCGCAGCTTACGAGCATCGATTTCGCGGTGGCGCAACGCAGATCCTCACAGGAGCGGCCCAGCGCTGCGTTCAAGCGCGAAAGCGTGTCGGCGAGAAGCGTCGACATGGCACCCTGCTTGGTGTTCGAGCCGACCTCCTCGTTGTCGAAGCATGCGAAGACTGAGATGCTACGATTGCTTTCGGCGGCGAGGAACGCTTCGAGCGCGGTGTATGCGCAGGCCAGGTCGTCGAATTTCGGGGAGGAGGCGAACTCGCCCGCAGCGCCCCAGATGCACGGCTGCTGGCGGTTGACGAGGAACAGGTCGCGCGCGACGATGTCGCTCTTGGAGATCCCCAGCTCGTCGGCGATTATCGCGTCGAAGGTGGATTTGCCAAGCGCGCCTGCGGAGAAGAGCGGGCAGAGGTCGACCTGGCGATTCGGCGAGAACTGCTGGTTGATGTCGCGCTGGATATGCGGCGGCATGCTGGGGATGAGCGCAAGTGGCTCGGCAGATTCGTACAGGCGGCTCTCCACGCGATTGCCGTTTTTCACCATCACGCGGCCCGCAATCCCGAGGGGCCTATCGAACCACGTGTAATCGACGGCGCCGCCGTACACCTCCACATTGAGTCGCTGCGATTCGCCCGGCCCTGTGAGCTCGGCGTTTGACTTGACTTTGAAGGTGGGCGAGTCACCATGCGATGCGGTGATCTGGAAGTGGTAGTTGTCGAGCGAGGTTCCCACCTTGAAGGCGATGACGCTCGAGTTGTTGCGCGTCGTGTAGTATGTGCCGCCTTGCTCGATGTTCCACGGCTGGGTCTCGGGAAGATAGGTGAACCCCGCTGTGGTCAGGCGTTTTTCGATTGTTGAAGTAGTGTGGAACATGCTTGGGCATTCCCCGATGAAGTCGAGGAGCTCTTGTGCTGTGCGGGCGTCCTGCGGCGTTGGTTTTATGCCGCCTGCGCGGACATCCTGCGGCATCGGCTCGGTGCTGCCTGAGTGGGCATCCTGCGGCGCCGCCTTGGTGCTGCTTTGGCTCTCTTGCGTCATTTCGACCGTCCCTTCGAATCGTCTGCCCCAGTCTAACACGACCCGACCCGACTAGACTTTAGCCTCTGGATTCGGCGCGTCGGCATTGCCGCCGGCAAGATTTAGCGGGCGCCCAGGTCACCTGCTTCTCTTTGTGGCGCCTTGCTCGGCGCGCTTTGCTGATGAGATGGCCGCCCCTGTAGCCCTCTTCACGCTTGTGAACAGGGGCTTTGCTTCGCGAGCAACGCTTTTTGCGGCACCGCTCGCGACATGAGCGGCTGCGGTAGCTCCTCGCGCGAAGCCTTTTGCGACCTCGGGAGCGCTCGCCGCTGCCATCTCGGCCGCTTCCCGGGCTATAGCTCCCGTTTTGAGGGCGGTGTCCTTCGCCTTCTCGCCCGCTTTGCCCGCTGTTCGTTTTGCGGTGTTTGCGGCGAGGTCTGCCGCCTTGGAGGCCGCCTCGTCGAGGCGCTCTTCCAAAGGGGTTGCCGTGCGGCCTGTGTAGTTTCTATTTCCCCTGCTCACAAGTGCTGCTCCGCCGACGATTGCCGCAACACCCGGCCCAGGGAGCACGAGCATGGGAATTCCCGCTGCCGTAAGCGCACTTCCTGCCGCGACTTGCGCTATGCCTTTCGCTTTCTTTGCGAACGTTGCCTCGCCTTCCATAGGAAGGACTTCGGGAATCACAACCTGGCTTTCCGCGGTTGTTGTGTTTGCTGTTGCGTTCTCGGGCATTTCGGCTCCTTCACTTGGCTTCTTGCTAAGAGGGTAGCGGCGCTGAAGGTGAAATCGTTCATTTGAAACGAATCCGTTGCCGAGTGTCGCCGAGCCATCCTCGCCAGCCAACGCCGTCGCGATTTCGGTATGCGATGTTCCGCCGACAGCGGGGCGGGCCGCTTTGGGACAAAAAATGCCGTTTTAGGGGGTCGACCTTCAAATAGTTCCGCCTAAGAGGGGGGTGGGCGGCGCGTCGGGCTGTCTGAACCTCGAAATCGCGCGATCGCCGAGCCCCACACCCCCTAAAACGGCACTTTTTGTCCCAACTTCGAGAAATCTGTTGTCGAGAAACCGGGCTCCTCTGCCGAATGGGGGTTCTTGTCGAGTGGATGCCGGGCAATTCGATAGCCGCGTTGCCTGCCCGCTTCCTGGTTGAGCATCGCCACGCATTGTGGAAGTCGACCTTTGCCCAGGTCGTATGCTTGTGTGAAATCGTCAGCCTGCGGTCTGCCTCTTCGTGTGCATGCGCTATACTGCTTGCCACTATGGACAGTTCGAAAACCTCCTGTCGGTAAACAAAACTAGGGAGCGTCGGGCGCCGCTGGCCGGTTGAGCTGGGGTCGTCTGGCGCGTTGTATGGGAACGAACGGCTTGGGCTGGATGCTCGTGCATGTAAGGCGTCGGGCGCGGGCCGCGCCGATTGCGCTTGCGACGTGTGTCGCTCGCGAGGCATGCGCGGCGTTCGGGAGCTCGGCTCACCCGCAGCGATTGACGCCCTGCGGGTCGCATGCGCAGCTCACGGCGCACAGCGTTCCGATTGGCTGTTGCTCGCCGTTCCTGCACCTAGGTTCCCCGCGGTGGTTTTCACTTATGTGAAAGGGACGCCGATGTACGGGCTTAAAACCGAGAGCAGCTTCGATGCCGCTCATTTCCTCACCGACTATCACGGCAAATGCGAGAACCTCCACGGCCACCGCTGGCGTGTGGTTGCCTATTTGGAACAGGAGGAGCTCCAGACGCAGGGCACGCACAAGGACATGGTGATCGACTTCGCTGATTTCAAGGGCGCTCTGCGCGACCTGACCGAAGCCTTCGACCACTCGTTTGTGGTGGAAGAGGGCTCGCTTGCTCCCGATACGCTCGCGTGCCTCGAGCGCGAGGGGTTCTCGCTCTCGATAGTTCCCTTCCGCACGACGGCAGAGAACCTTGCCCGCTATTTTTACGGGAAGCTTGCGGATGCGGGGTTCCCCGTTTCTCAGGTTGACGTGTACGAAACCCCCAACAACTGCGCGATCTACCGTGGCTAGCGATCGGGATATTGTGGGCTCGCAGACTGCAGGCGCGCCGGGGCGCGATGCCGCACATGGGTCGGCCGCGCCCGCGTCCCTCGAAGCGAGCGCGGATCGCCCGCTTCCTGTTGCCGAGCGCTTCGTCAGCGTGAATGGGGAAGGGCGCGCCGCGGGCAAACTCGCCGCCTTCATCCGCTTCACGGGGTGCAACCTGGCGTGTTCGTACTGCGACACTATGTGGGCAAACGCGCCCGTTGCCGCGGATCGCGCCGAGCGCGTGTCAGTCGCGGACCTCGTCGCGTGGGCGCGCGAGACGCGAGTGGAGTGCATCACCCTCACGGGCGGCGAGCCTGCGCTGCAGCCTGAGCTTCCCCGCCTCGTGCGCGCGCTGCTTGCCGAGCCCGGCCCCCTCGGGCGCGGGCTTCGGGTGGAAATCGAGACGAATGGCGCCGCTGACCTGTGCGAACTCACAAGGTTGCGCGAGGAGTGCGCGTCGCTTCCCGGCAGCCTCACGTTCACGGTCGATTGGAAGCTCCCCGCAAGCGGCATGGAAGATCGCATGCTGCGCGAGAACTTCGCGCTCCTCGACGCGCGCGACACCGTGAAGTTCGTCTGCGGTGGGGAAGGCGACCTGATCCGCATGCTGGAAGTGTCGTGCGAGCTGGGTCTTCCCAATCGCGTGCCAGTGTATTTGAGCCCCGTGTTCGGACGCCTCGACCCTGCGCGCATTGTAGATTTCATGCAAGACAACAATCTCATCTGGGCCACCGCGCAGCTGCAGCTGCACAAGATTATCTGGCCGGGTGTCGAGAAGGGAGTGTAGCCTCGTGGCCACTATCGAAGAGAAGGCGCTCGTTTTGTGCTCGGGCGGCGTGGATTCGACCACGCTGCTTGCCATGGCCGTTTCGCGCTACGGCGCCAAGAATGTGTACGCGCTTTCCATTTCCTATGGTCAGCGCCATAACAAGGAAATAGAGAGCGCGAAGGCGGTTGCCGCGCATTACGGCGTGGAGCAGCGCTTCTTGGACTTGGGGGCCATCTTCGCCGACAGCGATTGCAGCCTGCTCTCGCATTCCTCGCAAGATATCCCCGAGGAAAGCTATGCCGACCAGCTCGCCGAAAGCGATGGCAAGCCGGTGAGCACCTACGTTCCCTTCCGCAACGGGCTCTTCCTCTCGGCGGCGGCTTCGATGGCGCTCTCGCTCGGGTGCGGCGCGATTTACTACGGCGCGCATCACGATGACTGGGCGGGCAACGCCTATCCCGATTGCTCGCGTGAATTCGTCGACGCGATGAACCGCGCGATTGTGGAGGGAACGGGCGGCGAGCTGCATCTTTGCGCGCCGTTTGTGGAAATGTCGAAGGCCGATATCGTCGCGCGCGGCATTGAGCTGGGCGTTCCCTACGAGCTCACCTGGAGCTGCTACGAGGGCGGCGACTACCCTTGCGGTGCGTGCGGGACGTGCATCGACCGCAACCGTGCGTTCGAGGCGAACGGGATGCGCGATCCGCTGCTCGACAGGCTCGACGCTGAGCGGGCGGCAGCAAACGCGGAAGGGGAGGAATAGCATGGCGAACATGACGGGCGCGATGGACGCGACGAACGCGGCGAACGAGAAACCGCAGCGCGAGGGGACCGACGACCTGTCGCTTTTGGGCAACCAGGGAGTGCGCTACCCGCAGACCTACGACCCGAGCGTCCTCGAGACCTTCGAGAACAAGCACCCAGGCAATGACTACTTCGTGAAGTTCAACTGCCCCGAGTTCACCAGCCTGTGCCCGATCACGGGGCAGCCCGACTTCGCCACGGTCTACATCGCATATGTGCCGGGCGAGCGCATGGTCGAGAGCAAGAGCCTGAAGCTGTACCTGTTCAGCTTCCGCAACCACGGGGACTTTCATGAGGACTGCGTGAACATCATCATGAAGGACCTCATCAAGCTAATGGATCCGAAGTATATCGAGGTCTGGGGCAAGTTCTTGCCGCGCGGAGGCATCTCGATCGACCCGTATTGCAACTACGGGAAGCCGGGCACGCGCTGGGAGGACGTGGCCTGGGAGCGCTTGTCTCATCACGACCTTTACCCCGAGAAGGTGGACAACCGCTAAAGGGGCACACCGGCAGGGGCGCACGAGTGGGCGATGCGCACGGCCTGCGGTGACTCGCGACCCGACCTGCGGGCTGGCTTGCTGCCACGACCGCGCCCCGCGACGTCGCCTCGCCCTCTGTACAACACGAACACGAGGGGCCGCCTGTATCTCGAAGCTGCAGGCGGCCCCCTCGTTCATTGGGATGCAAACTGTCGCGTGGCTACTTTACCGCTTCGAAGCCCTGCTCGAGGTCTGCCAAGATGTCCTTGATGTTCTCGGTGCCTATGGACAGGCGAATCGTCGTGGGGGAGATGCCCGCCGCCTCAAGCTCCTTGTCGGTCAGCTGCGAGTGCGTGGTCGACGCCGGATGGATGACGAGGCTTTTCACGTCCGCCACGTTCGCGAGCAGGCTGAACAGCTTCAGGCTCTCGGTGAACTTGCAAGCGGTCTCGGCTGTGCCCTTGATCTCGAACGTGAAGATGGAAGCGGCCCCGTTGGGGTAGTACTCGTCGTAGAGCTCCTTCGCGCGGCCGGTCGAAAGCGACGGGTGATTCACGCGCTCGACCTGCGGGTGGCTGTTCAGGAAGTCGACGACCTTAAGCGCGTTCTCGACGTGGCGCTCGACGCGCAGAGAGAGCGTTTCCAAGCCTTGGAGCAGGATAAACGCGTTGAAGGGGGACAGCGTTGCGCCCTGGTCGCGCAGGAGCGTGGCGCGCGCCTTGGTGATATAGGCGGCCTCGCCTGCGGCTTCGGTGAACACGACGCCGTGGTAGCTCGGGTTCGGCTTCGCGACGCCGGGGAACTTGTCGGCGTTGCCAGCCCAATCGAACTTGCCCGCATCGATGATCACGCCGCCCATCGCCGTGCCATGTCCGCCGATGAACTTCGTGGCGGACGCGACCACCACGTCGGCGCCGTGCTCAATCGGGCGCAGCAGGTAGGGCGTCGAGAAGGTGTCGTCCACGACGAGCGGAAGATTGTGCTTGCGCGCGATGGCGGCCCAGCCCTCGATGTCGAGTACGTCGGAATTCGGGTTGCCGAGCGTCTCCGCGTAGAGGAGCTTGGTGTTGTTCTGGATGGCGGCTTCGACAGCGTCGAGGTCGGCAGGGTTCACGAACGTGGTGGAAAGTCCCTGTTCGGAAAGGGTGTGCTCGAACAGATTGAGCGTGCCTCCGTAAAGGTTGGTGGAGGAGACGATATGGTCACCAACCGTGGCGATGTTCTGCACGGCGATGGTGATTGCGGCCGAGCCGGTGGCGACGCCAAGCGCTCCGACACCGCCCTCGAGTGCGGCGATGCGCTCCTCGAAAACGGAAACGGTGGGGTTGGTCAGGCGGGAATAGATGTTGCCCGGCTCGGTGAGTCCGAAGCGCCCGGCTGCGGTGGCGGCGTCTTTGAACACGAAGGAGGACGTCAGGTAGATCGGCACGGCGCGTGCGTCGGTCGCAGGGTCGGGGTTTTCCTGCCCGGCGTGAATCTGCAGGGTCTCGAACGAGTAAGCGTTCTCTTTTTCTGACATGTGGTTATCTCCTTAAACGATTGTGATGATATTCGCTTATTCATATAACGGTCGTAGTTATACGTGGCAACGCCCACTTGGTCAATAGGCTTTCGGGGAAAATCGAAATATTTTCTACTGACCTGCTAAAACGTCGATAACCGCTTATCTATTGCATCGATAAGCGGCGGGGAAGGCGAATCCGCGGCTGATTGCCGAAAAACTGGCTTTCTCATCTTTGGGATTGGCATCAAACTGTTAAACAACGCTTTCACCTGCGTAAATTATTGTCTACAGAACTCGTTTCGCCAATTGTGGAGCTTGCGTGAAGGAAGGGATGGCGTTACTATGGATACCGTTTAGATTGAGCTTGACCGACAGACGCATTCGCGTCGCGTTTGAAAGAGGGGCCATCATGGATTTGAGCTTCATTCCCGACAATCCGGGGATTATCGCCGGCATCGTTGCTGTCATCGTCATCATCATCGTCGCGTGCATCGCGAAGGGCTTCATCGACGAGCTCAAGAAGAAGTAGCCGCATTGCGTGGGCGAGCGGTCTGGCAGGGCATCGACGGCATTGGCGTTCGAGCCGCAAGCCGCAATTGCGCCTGCGCGCAGGGGAGACGAGTGGGCCGTCGATTGTCGGTCGCATCGCGCCTGCGAGGCGGGCTGGCCGTCGGCCGCACCGCGTTGCCCCGAACCCGTTCGGCGCGCGGCGACCGAGGCGCTCCTTCTTCCTGGGGCGCGCTTGCCGATGAAATTTGCGTATGCGAGCACCTGTGGCGCCCCCGCTCGGGGGCGTCGCTTATTATAGTGAGGTTTCAGCGAAAGCACGGATTGCGGGGCGCGGGCTCCGCAGTGGGGAATCCACGGGAAGGCGAGTATGTCCACGAATCGTCGAGGGCGAGGGGAAGCGCAGTTCAACGGGGGCACGCATATGCGTGCGACCGCTCCTGCACGCGCGGTTGCCCCTGCGAGGAAGCGGCGCTTCGGTCTTTGGACCGCGATTCTCATCGTGGCCATCGTGGTGTTCCTTGCGGCTGCGTTCGCCTTGGGAAGCATCCTGCTCACTTATCACGAGGGCCAGAAATCCTACGATGACGTGGCCGATAAGGCGTTTCTCTCTGACTCTGCGCTCTCCGACGCGTCTGGCGTATCGCTTGCCGACCTCACTGTCGATTGGGATGCCCTTCTCGCGATTAACCCCGACACGGTCGGGTGGATCTTCATTCCGGGCACGAACGTGAATTACCCCATCGTCCGCGCGCCCGAGTCGAATCCCGACAAATACCTCACTGTCGACTTCCAGGGAAATTCGGGCGGATGGTGGCTGCCTACCTACGGCACGCCGTACCTGCTGTCGTCGAACGCCGCCGACTTCTCGGACAAGAACAATATCGTGCAGGGCCATCACCTGCAGAATGGGGAAATGTTCGCCGCAATCGCCGATTTTGCCGACGCCGAGCAGTTCAACGAGCATCGCACGGTGTATCTGCTCACCCCGAAGGGCTCGTGGCGCCTGCAGTCGGTGTCGCTTGTTCACTGCAGCGGGTCGGAGTCCATCGTGCAGACGAAGTTCGAAAGCGACGCTGCCTTCACTTCTTACGTTGCCGACAAGATTAGCCGCAGCATCGTTGAGTGCGACCCGGCGGCGCCCGATGCGTCGGTCATTTCCCGCTTCTTCATGTTTTCCACCTGCGATAGCAACACAGATGCGCGCTACGTGCTGTGCTGCGTGCCGGTTGAATATGCCGCCGTCAATTCTTCTGGTACGGTGCCTGAAGGCTCGGCCGCGAATAATACGAACAATGCGAACAACGCAAATGGCGACAGCGGCGGGATCAGCATGGTCGACCCCGCTACTGCCGCGACAATAGACGATGCAGCAAAGGAGATCGTTTCATGAGCACTTCGATACTGCCGGGCGAACGCCCCGACCGCCTCGAAGAGGAATGTGCCGTGTTCGGCGTCTTCGCTCCTGGTGAGGACGTCGCGCGTATGACGTGCTTCGGCCTGCAGGCGCTTCAGCACCGCGGGCAGGAAAGCGCGGGAATTGCCGTGGGAGATGGCGAGACCATCATGGCATCCAAGGACTTGGGCCTGGTCACACAGGTGTTTGACGAAGCGAGCCTCGCTGCGCTCACCGGCTTTGTGGCAGTCGGCCATGCCCGCTACTCCACTTCCGGCGCCGCGGCGTCGTGGGAGGCCGCCCAGCCCCATATCTCGGCAATCGACGAGACGCTCATCGCCCTCGCGCACAACGGCACGCTCGTGAACACGAACAGCCTGCGCGCCCGCCTGATCGATGACGGCATCCAGCTTCGCTCGGGAACCGACTCCGAGGTGGCGGCGAAGGCGATCGGCGACATTACCAAGAAGACTCATCACCTGCGCGAGGGCATTCGCTTCGCCATGGAGCACCTGAAGGGCGCCTACGCCATGGTGCTCGCAAGCCCCGACTGCCTCTACGCGTTCCGCGATCCGAATGGCATCCGCCCGTTGTGCATGGGCAAGCTTCCCGACGATCGCGGCTGGGTCGTTTCCTCCGAGACCTGCGGACTCGATATCGTGGGCGCGGAATACGTGCGCGACGTGAACCCGGGCGAGATTGTGCGCTTCAGCAAAGACGGCGTCACCTCCGAGCAGGGCGTGCCCGCCGGCCGCCGCGCGAGCTGCATCTTCGAGTACGTGTACTTTGCCCGCCCTGACTCGGTGATGGACGGTCAGTCGGTCTACCAGGCCAGGCGCAACATGGGCCGCATCTTGGCGCGCGAGGCTCCGGCCGACGCTGATCTGGTGCTCGGCGTGCCCGACTCGGGAATCCCCTCGGCCATGGGCTTTGCCTTTGAGAGCGGCATCCCCTACGCCGACGGCATCGTGAAGAACCGCTACGTGGGCCGCACGTTCATCCAACCGACGCAGGCCATGCGCCAGCTGGGCATTCGCCTGAAGCTGAACCCGCTGCCGAGCGTCATCTCGGGCAAGCGCCTTGTCGTGATCGACGACTCCATCGTGCGCGGCAACACGTCCAAAAAGCTCATCGAGATGCTGCGCCAAGCGGGAGCCACCGAGGTCCACATGCGCATCGTGAGCCCTGAGGTGCTCTGGCCGTGCTTCTACGGCATCGACACCGACACGCGCGACCAGCTCATCGCCGCGAACATGACCAACGAGGAGATGTGCGAGTGGATGGGCGCCGACTCGCTCGCGTTCATCAGCCTGCCCGGCCTGCGCGAGTCGCTTCCCGACGTGCGCGAACCTAGCTTCTGCGAGGCGTGCTTCTCGGGCGACTACCCCGTGGAGATTCCGCCCTCCACGGCAAAGAAGAGCTTCATGACCAAGGCGGATTTCGCCGCAGAGTACGCGCGCGAGAGTGAGAAAGCTGAGAAAACCCAGGTCATCCTGTAGTTGCTTGCAGGATGGGAACTTTACGAGAAGGAGCGAAAAGTGAGCGAGGAAATCACCTACGCGGCGGCGGGCGTTGACACGGCCGAGGGCGCGCGAGCGGTCGACGCGATCAAGGAGACCGTGCATTCAACCTACCGCCCTGAGGTCGTGGGCGACATCGGCGGCTTCGGCGGCCTGTTCTCCATCGCGGCGGCGAAGGGGATGGAAGACCCGCTGCTCGTGTCGGGTACCGATGGCGTGGGCACCAAGCTCAAGGTGGCCCAGCTTGTCGGCAAGCATGGCACGGTGGGCATCGACCTTGTCGCCATGTGCGTGAACGACATCCTTGCTTGCGGCGCCGAGCCGCTGTTCTTCTTGGACTACATCGCGATCGGCAAGCTGCGCCGCGAGCATGTGGCGGAAGTCGTGGCGGGCATCGGCGAGGGCTGCCGCCAGGCGGGCTGCGCGCTCATCGGCGGCGAGATGGCGGAGCACCCCGGTGTTATGGACCCTGACGATTACGACCTGTCCGGCTTCACGGTGGGCGTGGTCGACCGCCCGAAGATGCTCGATCCCGAAAGCGTGCGCGAGGGCGATGTGCTCATCGGACTTGCGTCGTCGGGTCTGCACTCCAATGGCTACTCGCTCGCGCGCAGGGTGTGCGTGGAGGGGAAGAGCACCGAGGAGCTTTTGGCCCCCGTTGACGCGCTCGACGGCAAGTCGGTGGGCGAGGCGCTGCTCACCCCGACGCGCGTCTACGTGAAGCAGGTGCTCTCCGTGCTCGCCGAGTGCCCCAAGGCTGTGCGCGCGCTTGCGCACATCACGGGCGGCGGTATCACCGAGAACCTCAACCGCGCGCTGAATTCGCAGGTGAACGCCCAGGTTGATCTGGGCACGTGGCCCGTTCCCGCCATCGTGAAGTACGTGTGCGAGGCAGCCGACCTCTCCGAGGGCCAGGCGCTCAAGACTTTCAACATGGGTGTCGGCATGGTTTTGATCGTCGACTCCGACCGTGCTGATGAGGTGGAGGCCGCCCTGGCCAAGGCCGGCGAGACCACTTATCGCGTCGGCCGCATCGTCTCCGGCGAAGGCGAAGTGGAATACACGGGCGAGGGAAACCTGTACGGCTACGAAGGGTAACTCTTTTGCTTGCCTGCTGATGGGAGGCAGGTCCGCTGCGGGGCGAGCTGAAGCGCTGCGCGTGCCCATGTTCGGCACGCGCAGCGGCGCTCGCGGCACGTGCTCCCAGCTATCCAGATTTCACCCGTGATGCTTTTCGCTAAGCCTAGTGTGTGGGTGGGTCTCGCCACGCAGACGTCGCTGCTCTCCACCACGATCACGATGCTCGCCGCGCCGCTCGGTGCGCTCCTCGGTGCGCTGCTCATCGAGCATCTCGGTCGCCGTATCGAGGTGGCCGGCGCGTTTATCTGGGTCGCCGTCTTCGCGTTTTTGTACGCGATGGCGCTCGGCGCTGGCAACGCGACGGTGATCACGGTGCTCGGCTTCCTCATGACAATCGGTTTCTACGTGCTGAACGCGTCCGTCATCGGTGTGTACGTGGGCGAGCTGTTCTCGACGAAGTACCGCTTCCGCGGTGCGGGAATCTCCCAGGGCGCTGGCAAGCTCGTGAACGTGGCCATGCCGTTCGCGGTAACGTGGCTGCTCGCGAACTTGCAGCCGAGCGTCATCTACTTCGCGATCGTCGGCATTGCGCTTGTCGCTGCGATCGTCGTTATCGCGGTCGGGCCCGAGACGCGCGCGAAGCGCTTGGGCTAGACGCCGTCACTGCGCTACAATAAGCGGCTGGCGCGCATGGGGCGCGTCGGGAAAGATAGGGAACAAAGTAGTATGCCAGAGCAGAGCACGCCCGCCGCATCCGCGACGGCGCCTTCGCGCGAGCATTTCGCATCGCGTTTGGGATTTATCCTCATCAGCGCCGGGTGCGCGATCGGACTGGGGAACGTGTGGCGCTTTCCCTACATCACAGGGCAGTACGGCGGCGCGGCGTTCTTCCTCATCTACCTGGTATTCCTCGTGATTTTAGGGCTGCCTGTCATGGTGATGGAGTTTGCGGTTGGGCGCGCGTCGCAGAAGTCAGCCGCGCAAGCGTTCGATAGGCTGCAGCCTTCGGGCGCGTGGCATTGGTTCTCCTGGTGGGGCTATATCGGCTGCACGGTGCTCATGATGTTCTACACTACCGTGTGCGGTTGGATGCTCTCCTATGTGCCGAAGATGGCGTCGGGCGTGTTTGGTGGGGCGGACGCTCAAACGACTGCGGCCGTGTTCTCAGATATGCTCGCCGATCCTGTGGGGCTCATCGCGTGGATGGTGGTGGCGGTCGTGGTCGGTGCGGTTGTGTGCGGCATGGGCCTGCAGAAAGGCGTCGAGCGCATCACCAAGTGGATGATGGCGACGCTGTTCGTGGTTATGCTCGTGCTGTGCGTGCGTGCGGTGACGCTGCCAGGCGCGGGGGAGGGCATCGCGTTTTACCTCGTGCCCGACTTCTCGCGCCTGTTCGCAGGTGCAACGGCGGCGGAGCAATGGGCGACATTCAGCGACGCGGTGTTCGCCGCTATGGGGCAGGCGCTCTTTTCGCTTTCGCTCGGCATGGCCTCGATGGAAATCTTCGGGTCCTACATCGGGCGCGAGCGCAGCCTCACCGGCGAGGCCATCTCGGTGACCGCGCTCAACACCGTTGTTGCCGTCCTGGCGGGCCTTATCATCTTCCCCGCATGCTTTGCCTACGGTGTAAGTCCTGACCAGGGGCCGTCTCTTGTGTTCGTGACGCTGCCTGTGGTGTTCGGGCAGATGCCTTTGGGAAACGTGTGGGGCGCGCTGTTCTTCGTGTTCATGAGCTTTGCCGCGCTCTCGACGGTGATTGCCGTGTTCGAGAACCTCATCAGCTGGTCGATTGACAAGTGGGGCATCACCCGTCGCCGTGCTGCCGCGATCACGGGCGTTCTCGTTCTTGTGCTGTCGCTGCCGTGTGCGCTCGGGTTCAACGTTCTTTCGGGCGTGACCGTCCCGGCGGTCGGTGACATCCAATCGATTGAAGACTTCATCGTGTCGAACAACCTGCTTCCCTTAGGCGCGCTGTTTTTCGTGCTGTTCTGCACGACGCGCTGGGGCTGGGGCTGGGATGGCTTCCTCGCCGAGACCAACGCGGGCCGGGGCGTGCGCTTCCCGGCGTGCGCTCGCCTGTGGCTGAAGTACGGGATTCCGGTGCTGATCCTCGTCATCTTCGTTTTGGGGTACGCTCCGAAGATCGCGGCATGGCTGGGGCTTGCAGGATAGTTTTTGGGGTCGTGCGAATTTCGCAGGAAGATGCCTGCCGGGGTATAGCACTGCGCTCGCGTTGTCGTCGTCGATGCTAATCAGTTGACGCTTGCGCTTCTGCGGCGGAATCGGCGCGCCTTTTGCGTATACTGTTTGTTGCTGTGTCGCCGGGCCATTCTTTCGATGGCTCGGCTCATCTTGCGGAAAGGGCGGTTACGTGACCGACAAACTTAAGATTGGCGTGCTGCTTTCAGGCAGCGGAACGAACTTGCAGGCGATTATCGATGCGGCCGCCGAGGGCTTGCCCGTCGATATCGTGCTCGTCGTGTCGTCGCGCCCCGACGCGTACGGCATCGAGCGTGCTCATGCGGCGGGAATTCCCACGCTCGTGATGAATCGCGAGAAATACGCCGACGTGCTCGCCGCCGATGCGCAGATCGTCGAGGCGCTTCGGAAAGCGGGCGCGGAATACGTGGTCATGGCGGGCTACATGCGCAAGGTGACCTCCGTCATGCTCGACGCGTTCCCCAACCGCGTGCTCAACCTGCACCCGGCGCTCCTGCCGTCGTTCAAGGGCGCGCACGCCATCGCCGACGCGTTTAACGCAGGCGTGAAGGTGACGGGCGTCACGGTACATTTCGCGAACGCCGATTACGATAAGGGCCCTATCGTTGCGCAGCGCGCGATTGCAGTGGCCGAAGACGATACGCTCGACACGCTCGAGGCGAAGATTCACGACGTGGAACACGTGCTCTATCCCGAGGTCATCGGGCTGATCGCCGAAGGGCGCGTTGCCGTCGACCCTTCCACGAACAAGGTTCACATCAACTGATGGCAACTACGACGCCGGCCCTCTGCGCCGGCGTTGTCAAGTGCGGCGCCACCTCGCGGCGGCGTCGGGAACGCGATGCCGGCCCCAACACCGGCGTCGACGGCACGACGTCCAGCCCACTTCGGCGGCGGCGTCGGGAAACGGTTTGAAGAAAGGACAGCTCCATGAACAAGGCCGTGCTGCAATCCGTCATCGACGACTTGAAGGCGGGTCGGATCCCGCAGCTCTCGTCGGAGGATTTCCCCTGCTTTTCCGCAGAAGCGCTCGCGGGGAACAACCACGTTGCCCCCGACTATCTCGACGTCATCGCGAAGGGCCTGACTAAGGCCGATATCCCCACGTTCGAGCGCGCCATCCGCGCCGTCGACGAGGGCGACTTGGCGTGGCTTGGCTTCAAGGTGATCTATGACGCTGCCGAGGCGCAGAGAAACACCGACAACGAGGTGACCAAGAAGTACGGCGACCAGGGTTCCGCCGACGGCGAGCCGCTCGTCTTCTTCTGCAACGACGCGAAGGAAATCGTCTCCTCGCGCACGCCGAGCCCGCGCGATACGTTCCAGATGAAAGACGTCACGCGCGGCCCCTCGATGCACAACGAGCAGTTCGATGGCCTGACCTGGCGTTCCGTTGCGCTGTTCGACCAGGTGCACGTGTGGCTTCTGGGCGCCTCCGACGTCGCGAGCGAGCTTTCCGCGCTCGCGACCCATGTCGGCTTCAAGGTGACGGTCGTCGACTACGACCCTGCCTACATCTCCGAGGAGCGTTTCCCCGACGCCGCACGCATCGAGCTTCCGGGCGACAACTTCGACGGCCTTGACGAGTACCATGCCGTTTCCGCCGATTACGTCTGCGTGCTCACGCGTGGGCACATGCTCGATCCCGAGTCGTGCGTGTGGGCGGTTCGCCACAACGTGCATTACGTGGGCATGATGGGCTGCAAGGGGAAGAACACCACGGTGCACGACCTCGTGACCTCGCGCGGCGTCACCGAAGAGCAGTGGGAATCCATCAAGCGCCCCATCGGTTTGAAGTTCGGCGCGAAGACGCCCGCCGAATTGGCGATCGCTATCGTCGCCGAGCTCATCGACGTGCGCTACAAGGAGCGCTACAGTGATGAGGCCCGCGAAAGGCACGAGCAGTCGCTTGGTCGATAGCGACTTGTCCTCCTGTTTTGCGCGAGGTGTGCGCCGGGCGTGAGGCCGCGCACCCTTAAAGAAGTTCCAACTCTTGAGAGGAGAACATACATGGCTGATCCCAAGATCAAACGCGTCCTCATGTCGGTGACCGACAAGACGGGCGTCGTCGACTTCGCGCGTGCGCTGCATGACGAGTTCGGCGCGGAAATCATCTCGACGGGCGGTACCGCGAAGGTCATCGCCGAGGCGGGCGTTCCGGTGACCCCCATCGATGAGGTGACTCATTTTCCCGAGATGATGGACGGCCGCGTGAAGACCCTGCACCCGATGGTGCACGGCGGGCTTCTGGCGAAGCGCGACAACCCCCAGCACATGGCCGAAGCCGCCGAGCACGGCATCCAGATGATTGACATGGTCGTCGTGAACCTGTACGCCTTCGAGAAGACGGTGGAATCCGGCGCCGATTTCGGCACCTGCATCGAGAACATCGACATCGGCGGCCCGTCGATGCTGCGCAGCGCTGCGAAGAACTTCGAGAGCGTGGCCGTGGTCACCGATCCCGAAAGCTACGACGATATTCTCGCCGAGATGCGCGAGAACGGTGGCGCCACGAAACGCTCGACCCGCGCCCGCCTGGCCCTGAACGTGTTCGAGACCACGAGCTCCTATGACGGCGCCATCGCCGATTGGATGTTCGAGCAGCTCGCCGAGGAGGACGACTCCCTCGAAGCAGAGGGCGAAGGCGAGTTCCCCGACTACTACGACCTGTACATGGTCAAGCAGCAGGGGCTGCGCTACGGCGAGAACCCGCATCAGGAAGCCGCCTTCTACCGTCTGCCCGACTTCGAGAGCGAGCACAGCCTCGTGAACGCCGAGCAACTCAACGGCAAGGAGCTTTCCTACAACAACATCCTCGACACCGACGCCTGCTGGTCGCTCGTGCGCGAGTTCGACGAACCTGCCGTGGTCATCTTGAAGCACCAGAACCCGTGCGGGTCGGCCACTGCCACAAGCGTGGTTGCGGCCTTCGACAAGGCCTTCGCATGCGACCCGAAGAGCGCCTACGGTGGAATCATCGCGGCAAACCGCGAGGTCACGAAAGACATGGTCGATCACATCAACGAGAACCATCTGTTCGTGGAGGTGCTCATCGCGCCCTCGTTCGCGCCTGACGCGCTCGAGCTTCTGCAGAAGAAGAAGAACCTGCGCGTGCTCGCCACCGGCGGCGTCGACGCGCCTTCCTCGCTCGAGTTTCGCTCGGTCGACGGCGGCATCCTCGTGCAGGACGTCGACCGCGTCGCCGAGGACCCGGCCACCTTCTCGGTGCCCACCGACCGCAAGCCGACCGACGAGGAGATGCACGAGCTGCTCTTCGCATGGAAGGTGTGCAAGGGCGTGAAGAGCAACGCCATCCTCGTGTCGCGCGACCATGCAGGCATCGGCATGGGCCCCGGCCAGCCGAACCGCGTCGATTCCGCGCTCATCGCCTGCAAGCGCGCCCACGAGGCGTGTGAGCGCATGGGCGTGCCCGCGGAGGGCTTGGTGTGCGCGTCCGACGCGTTCTTCCCCTTCCGCGACAATGTGGACACGCTGTCCGAGTGGGGCGTGACCGCCATCATCCAGCCGGGCGGCTCTATCCGCGACGAGGAGTGCATCCAGGCCGCCAACGAGCATGGCATCGCCATGGTCTTCACCGGGCATCGCCACTTCCGCCACTAGGGACAGGGACGAACCTCAACTGTGAAGTTCAGCATCAGAAATCTGCTGGTCGGCCTCGTGCTCATCATCGTGTTGGCGGTGGTGTTCTTGCGGGGCGACCAGTTGGCCGAGCTTGTCGAGACCATGCAGCGCGGTTCGACGATCCCGCTCGTCGCAGCCATTCTCACCCAGCTGTGCAAGTACGTCTCGCAGAGCTTTGCGTATTCGTCTTGCTTCCGCGCGGTGGGGGAGCATATGGCCCCGCGCGCCACGCTGCCGCTCGTGTTCGGCACCTTTTTCATGAACACGATTGCGCCGTCGCTCAACCTGGCGGGCACCACGCTCGTGGTCGACGACGCGCGTCGCCGCGGAATCTCGCCTGGTAAGGCGACGTCGGCGGCGCTGCTCATGCAGATTACGATCGACGGCGCCTTCTGCACCATCATGATCCTGGCGTTTTTAATCCTGCTGGTCACGGTGGGCCTTTCCCCCGTGTGGTTCCTTTTGGGCATGGTTGTGATGTTGCTCGTGGGCTGTATGATCGGCGTGCTCGTCCTGGGTCGCAAGCGCCCGGCGCTCATGCTGAAGATCCTGCGCCCCATCGAGCGGCTGGTGAATCGGGTTCGCGGCGTGTTTAAGAAGCCGCCTCTAAAGCCCTGGGTCGAGAACATCGCCTCCACGTTTTCCGAGGCGGCGGGCTTGATTGGCCACAGCCCGAAGCCCACGCTCAAGGCCTACGGGTGCTCGCTTATCGCGTCGACGTGCGAGCTGAGCTGCTTCGCGCTCGTGGGCGTAGCGTTCGGAGTGACGAGCCCTGAGGCTCTCATCTGCGGTTACGTGGTGGCGACGCTGTTCGCCATGATTTCAATCACGCCGCAGGGCGTCGGCGTCGTGGAGGCCGCGGTGGTCGTGGCGTTCACGATGTTCGGCGAGACGGCCGCAGCGGGCACGGCAATCGGCCTGGTGTATCGCGGCATCGTGTTCTGGATGCCGTTCTTGATCGGCGCCATCCTCATCCAGCGCACGAAGACCTTCCAGGGCGAGGGCAAGAAGGCCATGGAGGGCACCGAGAAGAACCGCCTGGAAGGCGCCGACAAGATGGCGAAGGAAATCGACGCGATGGTGCAGGCGGGCACGGGTGCCATCCCTCCTGTGCCCGAGCACGAACAGCCCCGCAAGCGCCGCGGCGGCACCGATCGCCCCTCGCGGGGGAGATAGCCAGATAGCGGGACGTAGATAGGATGGTTGTCTCGCTTTTGATCTGCCTTGCTCCACCCGAGGGCGCCTAAAAGTGGGGCAAGCCGTCCGTCCTGTGTTCCAAGTTGCCCCAACCTATCAAGGAGCCTAAGGAGAGCCTTTCTGTGGATTTCAACAAGCTGCTGGGCATCACCTTTCCCGAGGCGAGCGCCACGTTCGTGCGGGCGGAGCTTCCCATTACCGACGCCATCCGCCAGCCGTATGGCTTTGTGCATGGAGGCGCTACGCTCACGCTGCTCGAAGCGGCGGCGAGCCTTGGTGCCGAGTTCCATACCGATTTATCGCGCGAGCTGCCCTTTGGGGTGAACGTGAACGTCACGCATCGCAAAAGCGGAGTGGACGGCACGTTGCACGGTGAGGCGACTTTCGATCGCGAGGAGACGAGCTCTAAGGGCTACCGCAAGCTGTTCTGGAACGTCTGCGCGCGCGATGATGGGGGCGACGTCATATCGGAAGGCGTCATCTTGTGCGTGGTCGTGCCGCAGCGCGTGACGATCGACAACCCGCATCTATCGACCGCACCGGCTCTTTCTCGCTAGGTCAATAAGCTCGCGGGCGGTGCGCCTGCGAGCAGAACTTGCATCTTCGCCTGCGGCGCGCCGGCATCGCAGCGAAGGAGCTTTTCCTTCTCGTAAAAAAAGGCTTGCCAAGCGAAACCGTTATGGTAATATATCGTTTGCTGTCGCAAACAGCACTTCGGGATGTGGCTCAGCTTGGTAGAGCGCTGCGTTCGGGACGCAGAGGCCGCAGGTTCAAATCCTGTCATCCCGACCATCGAATGCGAAACGGTGGTCTCTTCGGAGGCCGCCGTTTTTCTTTTCTGCGGGTTGGCTTGCATATGTTAATTCTGTCCATCTACGCCGTTTTTCCCCAGTTGTGATACCCTTTCTGCTCAGCGCAAGCACTGCATTCATGTGCGATTTCGTCGCATACAGGAACGTATTTGGAGGAATGTATGAAGATCTTTGGTATGGGCACTCCGGAATTGCTCATCATCCTTGCGGTCATCCTGCTTATCTTCGGGCCGAAGAATCTCCCGAAGCTCGGCAGCGCTCTCGGCAAGACCGTGAAGAACCTGCGCGACGGCATGGGCGCTGGCAAGAAGGACAAGAAGGAAATCGAAGAGGCTGAAGACGAGGAAGAAGTCGAGGAAGTCGAAGAGGAAGAAGCGCCCGCAAAGAAGACCGTGAAGAAGACGGTCAAGAAGAAGAGCGAGTAACACTCATCCATATCGATGGATTTGCGGCGCGCGCAGCGGTAAAGGCGTGCGCCGCATTCGTATGTTTATTCCCAAGTAATCGGGATTGAACGGGGAAAACGGTGCATCAAGCGATGCGCCGCTTCGTGTTTTTGAAGGGACTGACCATGGCAGACAGCAATTACATCCTGACGCCGGAGGGCCGCCAGAAGCTTGAAGAGGAGCTTCACTACCTCGAGACCGAGAAGCGCGCTGAAGTGGGCGAGCGCATCAAGGTTGCCCGCGAGTTCGGCGACATCTCCGAGAACTCCGAGTACGACGACGCCAAGAACGAGCAGGGTATGATGGAGGCGCGCATCGCCGAAATCGGCCGCATTCTCTCCGAAGCGACTGTCGTCGAGGCGCCGAAACGCTCCTCGAAGGTGACTATCGGCTCCACTGTCACCGTCGACATGGGCGGCCGCGAGCGTGTCTTCACCATCGTGGGCGGCGCTGAGGCCGACGTGGCAGCTGGCAAGATCTCCAACGAGTCTCCTGTTGGCGCGGCGCTTCTCGGCAACAAGAAGGGTGACGAGATCGAGACCACAGGCCCTACTGGCCGCGTCATCAAGATGACGATTCTAAAGATCGAGCACTAGGATTAGCATGGCTGAAGAAACTACCAAGCAAGTAATTGAAGACGACCCGATCGAGGTTCGCAAGGCGAAGCGCGCGGCGCTTATCGAGGCTGGGGAGAATCCCTACGGCCACGCGTTCCATTACACGCATCACCTGACCGACCTCGACGAGAAGTACGCCTCGCTCGAAGACGGCGCCTCCACTGAGGACGAGGTCGATGTGGCGGGCCGTATCATGGCCAAGCGCGTCCAGGGCAAGATCGCGTTCTTCGAGTTGCGCGACGCGACGGGCGACATCCAGCTGTTCTGCCGCATCAACGCACTCGGCGAGGAAGTCTTCGCTGCAATGAAAGACCTCGACGTGGGCGACTGGATCGGCATTCACGGCACCATGATGCGCACGAAGCGCGGTCAGCTCTCCGTCGCCGTCACGGGCTACGAGCTTCTGTCCAAGTCGCTGCGCCCGCTGCCGGAGAAGTTCCACGGCTTGGCAGACAAGGAAACGCGCTATCGCCAGCGCTATGTCGATCTTGTTATGAATCCCGAGGTCAAGAACACGTTTGAAAAGCGCTTTAAGATCGTGGCTGCCATTCGCCGTTATATGGAGCAGCAGGGCTTCTACGAGGTGGAGACGCCGTTTCTGCATCCTATTCTGGGCGGCGCGAACGCGAAGCCGTTCGTTACGCACTTCAACGCGCTCGACCGTGACTACTTCCTGCGCATCGCGACCGAGCTGCCCTTGAAGCGCTTGCTCGTGGGCGGTTTCGAGAAGGTTTTCGAAATCGGTCGCCAGTTCCGCAACGAGGGCATGGACCCGTACCACAACCCCGAGTTCACCACGATGGAGGCCTATCAGGCGTTCTCCGACCTCGACGGTATGATGGAGCTCACGCAGGGCTTCATCCAAGCCGCCGCTATGGAGGCTTGCGGCACGCTGCAGGTTACCTACCAGGGCACCGAAATCGACCTGTCGGGCGAATGGCGCCGTGCGACCATGATGGAGCTTGCAAGCGAGCATGCGGGCGAGGAAGTGTCCTTCGACCGCACGCGCGAAGAGCTCGTCGCCATCCTGGAGAAAAACGGCGGCCATGCGGAAGATGCATGGGGCAAGGGCAAGCTCATCAGCGAGATCTTCGAGGCTGTTGTCGAGGAGAAGCTCGTGCAGCCCACCTTCGTGTGTGACCATCCGCTCGAGATCTCCCCGCTTGCGAAGAAGAAGGCGGACAACCCTGAGCTCACCGAGCGATTCGAGCTGTTCATCTGCGGACACGAGTACGCGAACGCCTTCAACGAGCTGAACGACCCCGTTGACCAGGCCGAGCGTTTCCGCGCGCAGGTCGAGGCGAAGGATATGGGCGACGACGAGGCCATGGGCTACGACGCCGACTACATCCGTGCGCTCGAGTACGGCATGCCGCCGGCGGGCGGCGTGGGCGTGGGCATCGATCGTTTGACGATGCTGCTCACCGACTCCGCCACCATCCGCGACGTGCTGCTTTTCCCGCATATGAAGGATGAGGCACCTTCGAGCGGTAAGGCTGCTGCGGCGGCTGCTGCGGCGCGCGCTGCGAAGGCGGAGGCTGTCGAGGCCGCATCCGAGCCCGAGTCGATCGACTTCTCGAAGGTGGTCATCGAGCCGCTGTTCGAGGAACAGGTCGATTTCGACACCTTCAGCAAGTCCGACTTCCGCGCCGTGAAGGTGAAGGAATGCGTCGCCGTGCCTAAGTCCAAGAAGCTGCTGCAGTTCACGCTTGACGACGGCACCGATGCCGACCGCGTCATCTTGTCCGGTATCCATGCGTACTACGAGCCCGAAGAGCTCGTTGGCAAGACGCTCGTCGCGATTGTGAACCTGCCGCCGCGCAAGATGATGGGTGTCGAGTCCTGCGGCATGCTGCTTTCCGCCGTGCACGAGGAGAAGGTCGAAGGCGACGCCACCGAGGAGCGCCTGAACCTGCTCATGGTAAGCGACCGCATCCCCGCAGGTGCGAAGCTGTACTAATCGCATTTTCTGCGACAAAACGTTGGAGTGGCCTTCTTGGTGCTGCGCGAGAGCGTGGTGCCGAGGGGCCGTTTTGCGCACTGGGGCCGTCGTAGGGCTGTTGGAACTGAACACCATTCCCATACTTGCACTTCTTTCCTCCTGTCGGCACATCCATGATGGGCTTAAACGGCGCGCCCGTTTCTTCAGACGGGCGTATTTCAATGGGAAAGAAGGGGTTGGTAATGGCATTCGAGATAACGCTTGAGAGGATGATCATCTTCTTTCTCATCTTGTGCGTCGGTTTCGCGGCGGGGAAGCTTTCCATCATCACGCGGGATTATTTGCCGCAGCTCGCGAAGCTCATCACGAAGGTTTTCCTCCCGGTGCTGCTGTTTTGGTCGACCTTCCACGGGACGACATGGCAAATGGTTGCGGACAATGCGTTGGCCATCGTCTTCTCCGTGGTCTTCTACGCGTCGATTACCGCGGTGACTTTCCTTATCGCGAAGGTGATGCGCATTCGCCCCGATCGCGACCGGGTGTTCATGCTCTGCTTCGTTTTCGGCAACACGGGGTTCGTCGGGATGCCGTTGCTCTCGGCGCTTTTTCCCGACACGGGGCTTTTGTACCTGGCCCTTTTCTCCATCGTCGATCAGGCGGTGTTTTGGACGTTCGGCGTTTGGCTTGCGACGGCGCGCGATCGAAAGGCGCGCTTCAGCCCGAGAAGCTTTCTTACGCCGAACATCGTCGCGTTGGCGCTCGCTCTTGCCTGCATCGTGCTTCAGGTACGGTTTCCCCAGGTCATTTGCGACACGCTTGCTACGATTTCAAGCGCAACGAGTGCTTTGTGCATGATGTATCTGGGGGCGATGCTCTGCTTCAGCAAATGGAGCCTGGCGTTGCGCTGCCCGGAGCTCTACGTCGGCATCGCGGTGAAAATGGTGTTGCTGCCCGTTGTCGGAGGGCATATCATGCAGGCGATCGGCCTGCCTCAGGAATTCTGCATCGCGATGGTGGTCATCATGTCGCTTCCCATCATGACCGTCGTTCCCATGATCGCGAAGCAAAATGGGCATGAAGGGGACTATGCGGCGGGGATGACCGTCGTCACGCTTATTGCGAGCGTGGTCACGATACCCCTTGTTCAGCTGCTTGCGTTCCTGTAAGCGCTGCATGCTTTTTCCCAAGGGCGGTGATTCCGCCGTCGATGAACGCGTCGATGGTCTCCTGAAGCTCGGGCCAATCGCCCTCTGAGGCAAGGCCGGACGTCGCGAGCGCGTGGCATCCGCTCATCTGGAAGACGCAGAGCGCCTTGATCTGCCGTCGCGAAAGGCTCGAGCCGGCAAGTCGTTCGGAGAAGAATTCCCTGTCGATCGAATGATCGGACCGAAGAAGTTCCGGAAGGAACCGCGGGTCGGCGACGACGGGCGCGTACTTTCCGGCGCTGCGGATTTTTTGGCAATAGGGAATCGCGATGCAGCCGGTTCGGCACGACGGGCGCGCTTCATCTGGGCTTCGTCTGGGGCGCCTTTGGCTTCGATTCCGTGCAGCCTGTTGTTGCGCAACTATTTCCGACGTTGCCCAACGGGTATAATTCGTTTTACTGACGGCTTGCGTACTTGTCAATCGGCTCGGCAGCTTTGCCTTAGCGCTATATGCAGAAATGTGAGGGGTGAGAAATGGTTCAAAAGGACAAAGACCAGATTTGGACAGTTGGTGACCCAATCGGCGATAACTACATTGCGTCGCATTCGGCTGCCGAACGGCGAAAAAATGGCAGCGTCTACACCCCTCTCCGCATTGTGGAAATGATGATTTCGGATGCAAAATCGAATATTGATCCAGACATTGTTGTGGATTGCGGATGTGGAAGCGGTAGATTTGCTCTAGCTGCCGCTCGTGCATTCCCCAATGCCGTTATTTATGCGGTAGACAGCTCTTCTCTTGCGTGCGAGATGTGTGCCGAAAACGTTCGAAGAAATCATTTGGATAAGAATATAAAGATATTGAATCTGAATTTCATGGACTTCGAATTGCCGTCGGAGCGAGGAAAGACGTTATGGATAGGTAATCCTCCCTATGTTCGTCACCATGAGATAACTAAAGAAGAGAAAAACCGTCTTAAGCAAACGGCGGAAAGGCTTGGTGTTTCTGCAAGCGCTCTGTCGGGGCTACACGTGCATTTTATTGCTCACATTGCGGAATTATGGCAAAAGGGTGACTATGCCGAACTTCTAACAAGCGCCGAATGGTTGGATATCGGATATGGGTCTTTTGTTAGAAAGCTGCTTACTGAAAAACTGCCTATAGAAAAAATCCAGCTCTTTGACAGGAAATTGCAGGTGTTTGCAGGTACCAACTCGACTGCGATTGCCTTCGCTTTTTCGGATTTCGACAGAGAAGCTGTTGACGTTGTAGCTCCGAACGGAGATCTCTGGCTCGTTAATTTGCGAGAGTTGCGCTCTTCCGACAGGTGGTCTCCCCTGCTCGATTCTTCAAAGATTGACCGACGAAATCGCGGACGCGAATTGGTTCCCTTGGGGTCTATGGTCTCGGTGCATCGTGGAGTTGTGACGGGAAATAATAATTTTTGGGTGAGGCCCGATAGGGATTTAGGGGATGTGCCTGAGGAGTTGACTGTCCCTATCGTCTCTCGGGCCAAAGAAATCATGGGCGACTGCGAAGCTCAAAACCACCCGGAAGCGCTAAAAAAATTGATTGTTTTGCCTGACAATTTGGAATCGTTGCCAGAGCCATTGAGAACTGCGGCTGCGAGGATACTGGAGGACGGGTTGACGAAGGGCGTCGATCGGGGATATATCGCAAGAAGTCGTAGAGCGTGGTGGTCTATAAAGCCGCCAAAGGCACCGGCCGTAATGATGACTTATATGTCCAGGTCAGGCCCGACTTTCGTTAAGAATGATAAAAGCCTTCCCATGCTCAATACCATTCATGGCCTGTATCCTAAAGTCAAGTTATCCGAACATGCTCTGAGCAATCTAACTGAATATTTGAACTTGAATGTGAACTCAGCGGATGGCAGGGTGTATTGCGGCGGGTTAGTGAAATACGAACCGAGGGAAGTCGAAGCTATCATGGTTCCCCCTCTTGAAGTGCTTGAAGGGTGATTGAAATGACTGATGATTTGCCGAAGCGCTACACATGGCTTGAATTGGTTGAGATGTCTCTTACGATGACGGAGGATTTCGTCAGAGCTCGACATGAAGCGGAGAATCACCTCGCGGAGCGCTATCACGAAAGCTTCGAAAAGGCGCTCGAAGACGTTGAAGCGGTTTTTAAACGCACAGAGGCTTTGAGGTCGCTGTCGTCGGAAAGCGGCCAAGAATTGCTCATTTCCGGATATCTCCAAACGCTCAGAAACATGTGTAGGCCGACCGTAAGTGAGGATGATTTCAAGAATTTATCCGATACCGGTACAGTGTCGGCGAGTAAATTTTCCGACATCGGGCTCAGCCAATCTGCGCTCGGCTATCTTGAGCGAAATTTGAATAGGGATATTTTCTCGTGGCTTGATGCGGATACAGCTCCTACCGATAGCGAGAGGCATGCCGCAGCTGTTGCTGTTGCGGCTTTGGCGGCTGAACAAAAGACGAAAACCCTCATGAGAGGGTCTTCGAGCAAAAGACAAGAGCAGGCTGTTCGCGAGGCGTTAATAGCGAGATGTGGGCTGAAAAGCGTTGCGAGCAAGTCGTTCGAATTGCTGTCGAATGGTCCCGGGAAAGGAGAGCTATTCGACAGGGAGACCTTGGTGGCGGGGACGAAGGCCGATGTCGTTTTGGGACTCTATGACGGCAGAATAATGTGTCTTGAGTGCAAAGTTTCGAATAGCGAAGTAAATTCGTTCAAGCGACTCAATCATGAGGCGGTGGATAAAGTAAAGAAATGGGCAGGCAGTTTCGGAAAGCAATGCGTTTCCGGCGTGGTGATTCAAGGTTGTTTTAAAGCGGCAAATCTGGTTTCTGCGCAAGATGACGGTGCCTACCTATTCTGTTCGTCAAACTTAACTCCTTTGATAGATTTCATTAACGGTACGAAATCCGAGTAGTTATTTGCAGGGGCGATCCTAGGGCTGTCCATATCTTGAGCTGACATGGGAAGCTTCTGTCCGCTAAGGCGCTCCATCCGGGCACCTTTTCTTGTAGGCTTGATAGTGAAGAGCCCCCGAGTTAGCACTCACTTGACAAGAGTGCTAGTATGAATCGCAATCAAACGACCTTGTGAGAAACGAGGATACATGTCATTCGACAAGTTCACTGACAAGGCGCGCAAGGTGCTCGTGCTGGCGCAGGACGAGGCCCGCGGCCTTCACCAGCCCTATGTGGGCACCGAGCATATCCTGCTCGGGCTGATTCAGGAAAAAGAGGGCCTTGCTGCTCAGGCGCTCGAGCGTCTGAATATCAAATACGACGCGGTGGTGCAGGCCATCCGCCAGGTGGTGACCATCGACGAGAGCGCCGATGTGTCCGGGCACCTTTCCTTCACTCCGCGCGTGAAGCGCGTGCTCGAGAACTCGCTGCGCGAGGCCATGCAGATGGGGCAGTCCTACATCTCGACCGAGCATCTGCTTTTGGGTATCGTGCGCGAGGGCGAGGGAACGGCTCTCGACGTGCTCGGCCGCCTGGGCGTGAAGGGCGATGATATCCGCGGCGCCTTGAACGATCTGGTGGGGCAGAGCCCGGTCTATGCCGGCCGCAGCGCTTTCGATGCGATGGGGCCGTCCCCCGATAGCATGCTCAAGGAATTCGGTACCGATCTTACCAAGAAGGCATCCGATGGAAAGCTCGACCCGGTCATCGGCCGTGCGGGCGAGATCGAGCGCGTCATGCAGGTGCTCTCGCGCCGCCAGAAGAACAACCCGCTGCTCATCGGCGAGCCAGGTGTGGGCAAGACCGCTGTGGTCGAGGGGCTCGCGCAGCTCATCGTTGCGAACCAGGTACCCGACCTTCTGCGCAACAAGCGCCTGTTCACGCTTGACGTGTCCGCGCTTGTGGCGGGCAGCAAGTATCGCGGCGAGTTCGAGGACCGCCTGAAGAAGTGCATCAAAGAGGTGCAGGATGCGGGTGACATCATCCTGTTCATCGACGAGATGCACACGCTCATCGGCGCGGGCTCTGCCGAGGGCTCCATCGACGCCGCGGCCATCTTGAAGCCGCCACTGTCGCGCGGCGAGATTCAGGTCATCGGTGCCACGACCATCGACGAGTACCGCAAGCATCTGGAGAAGGATTCTGCGCTCGAACGCCGCTTCCAGCCCATCACCGTCGGCGAGCCCAACGAGGAGCAGGCCATCCGCATCCTGGGCGGCCTGCGCGATCGTTATGAGGCGCACCATCAGGTGCACTTCACCGACGAGGCGCTCCAGGCAGCCGTGGAGATGTCTGACCGCTACATCCAGGATCGCTTCCTGCCCGACAAGGCAATCGACGTGATCGACGAGGCCGGCGCGCGCATGCGCATCCGCAACATGACGCTGCCCAAGGAGCTGCGCGATTTGGACGACAAGCTGCGCGAGGTCCGTTCCAAGAAGGACAAGGCCATCGGCGCGCAGGATTTCGAGACTGCAGCCGAGCTTCGCGACAAGGAAAGCAAGCTCAAGACCGAGCGCGAGCAGGCTGAAAAGAAGTGGGAGGAAGATACCTCCAAACAGGTGTCCCAGGTCACGGTGAAGGACATCGCCGATGTGGTTTCCATGACCACGGGCGTGCCCGTGTCCAACTTGACCGAGGCCGAGACCGAGAAGCTCCTTCGCATGGAAAGCGTGCTGCATGAGCGCGTCATCGGCCAAGACGAGGCCGTGACGGCGCTTTCGAAGGCCATCCGCCGCAGCCGCGCGGGCTTGAAGGACCCGAAGCGCCCAGCGGGCAGCTTCATCTTCTTAGGGCCTTCCGGCGTGGGCAAAACCGAGCTTTCCAAGGCGCTCGCCGAGTTCTTGTTCAACTCCGAGGACGCGCTTTTGAGCTTCGATATGTCCGAGTACATGGAAAAGCACAGCGTGAGCCGTCTGGTGGGCTCGCCCCCGGGCTACGTCGGCTTCGACGAGGGCGGCCAGCTTACGAAGGCCGTGCGCCAGAAGCCGTACTCGGTCGTGCTCTTCGACGAGATCGAGAAGGCGCACCCCGACGTCTTCAATATCCTGCTGCAGATTCTCGAGGAAGGGCGTCTGACCGATGCGCAGGGCCGTACCGTCGACTTCCGCAACACGGTCATCATCATGACGTCGAACGTCGGTGCGCGCGAGATTGCGCAGACGACGCCGCTCGGCTTTTCCGGCAACGACCATGCGGGGCTTTCCGACAAGGAGATTAAAAGCCGCGTGATGGCCGAGATGAAGAAGCTGTTCAGGCCCGAGTTCTTGAACCGCATCGACGAGATTATCGTGTTCAAGTCGCTCACCGACGAGCAAATCGCTCAGATTGTCGAGCTTATGGTGGCCGATTTGCGCGAGCGCATGATCGCGCAGAACATGTCGATCAACCTGACGCCCGCGGCGACGAAGCTCATCGCGAAGGAGGGCACCGACACGACGTTCGGCGCCCGTCCGCTGCGCCGCGCAATCCAACGTCTTTTGGAGGATCCGCTTTCCGAGCAGATTCTGGAAGGCAAGTGGCAGAGCGGTTCCATCGTGGATGTGGACGTGGACGAGTCCGGCGAGAACCTCGAATTCAAGCAGGGGTCGGGCGTCGTTCCCGCGCCGCGCAAGCGCGACAGCATCGCGCGCGATGCCGAGCTTCTGCTCACGAACTACGACTTGGGCCACGCTGGCTTGCCGAGCGCGGGCTCAGGCGGCGGCACGGCATCGGGCGGCGCCGCAGACTAGCGCATGAGTCCCCCAAGCGGGCTGGGCGGCGTGCGCGTGCACGACGATTCTATTGGACGGGCACCTATCCTAGGTGCCCGTCTTTTTTCTTTGGTGCACTTGCTTTCTTCGGAGACCCCCTTATTTGCCGCTCACATCGCCTCAGATACCGTTCATCGGCCTCAGCATCGATGGTTAACGCGCCTCAGCAGGGCCCCAAAGCAGCCCTCTCCCTCCGCCTCGCGCTTCCCCTCGCCGCCGCTTTGCCGCCAGATGCGAAGTATTCCCAGGTAAAGGCATCAGCAATTCTGTATGAGGGCCAACAGGGCGAGTTTCATCACGCTTTCAGCGCGCCCGCCGATTCCCTCGAGACCCCTCCGCTGCGTACAGTTCACCCGACGAGGCGGCTTGAGCCTCACCGCCGGCGCCTGCCGGCAGATCAGACGAGAAAAGAGGAGGGAAAGACATGGCAGAACATGGCGTGGAGGGCTACAACAACAGCGGCGTATCCACTCAGCTCATCGGCGACTTCATCGAGGTCCCCCATGAGAAGCCGTGGAGGTACCAGGAGGGCGACCTCACCGTCACGCGAGGGAGCGCGTGGTCCGGCCCCGGCTGCCACGACGGCTGCGGCGTGCTGCTCTACACCGACAAGGACGGGAAGCTCGTCAAGGTCGAGGGCGACCCGGAGAACCCGTACAACAAGGGGCGCCTGTGCGTCCGCTGCCTCGACGTGCCCGAGGTCACCTACAACAAGGACCGCCTGCTCTACCCGATGAGGCGCGACCCGAAGGACCGCGGCAAGGACAAGTGGGAGCGCATCAGCTGGGACGAGGCCATCGACCTCGTCGCCGACACCTTCCTCGACATCAAGGAGAAGTACGGCGCCGAGGCCGTCGTCTTCGGCCAGGGCACCGGCCGCGACATCGCCGCGTACATCACGCGCCTCTGCTGGTCGTTCGGCTCCCCGAACTACGTCCTGTTCCTCTCCGGCTGCGCGTGCTACCTGCCCCGCGTCGCCGGCATGGCCGCGACCGCCGGCTCCTTCTGGGTCGCCGACTGCTCGCAGCAGTTCACCGACCGCTACGACAACCCCGAGTACCGGATCCCCGAGACCATGTTCATCTGGGGCAACTACCCGCTGCGCGCCAACTCCGACGGCTTCTACGGCCACTGGGTCGTCGACCTCATGAAGCGCGGCATGGAAGTCGTCATGATCGACCCGAAGGTCACCTGGCTGTCCGCCCACTCGCGCCTGCACCTTCGCGTGCGCCCCGGCTGCGACGCCGCCCTGGCCCTCGGCTTCCTGAACGTCATCATCAACGAGGACCTCTACGACCACGAGTTCGTCGAGAAGTGGACCTACGGCTTCGACCAGCTCAGGGAGCGCGTCCAGGAGTACCCGCCCGCCAAGGTCGCCGAGATCACCTGGATCCCCGAGGAGAAGATCGTCGAGGCCGCCCGCATCCTCGCGAACAGCAAGCCCTGCACCATGCAGTGGGGCGTGGCCGTCGACATGACCAAGGAGGCGCTGCCCGCCTCCCAGGCGATCGCCGCCTGCTTCCAGATCACCGGCAACGTCGACGTCCCGGGCGGCATCATCGCCCCGCCCGAGATCCTCAACTACGCCGGCGGCTGGGGCCGCGAGCTGTGCCCCGAGGAGACCTGGGTCAAGCGCATCGGCCTGGACGCCTACCCGCTGCTCAACTTCGGCTTCCAGATCGCCCAGCCCGACGAGCTGCGCCACACCATGGCGACCGGCGAGCCCTACAAGATCCATGCGACCTGGCTGCAGCAGAACAACGTGCTCGCCTGCATGGGCGCCGACCCGCAGGAGATGTACATCGGCCTCATGAACTGCGACTTCAACGTGTCGGTCGACCTGTTCATGACCCCGACCATCATGGCGACCTCCGACGTGGTCCTGCCGGCGGCCACCTTCCCCGAGCGCAACGGCCTTCGCCTCGGCGACGGCGTGCAGCGCGGCGAGGTCATCAACAAGGTGTGCTCCGTGGGCGAGTGCAAGTCCGACATGGAGATCAACCTCATGCTCGGCAAGCGCTTCAACCCCGAGGCCTGGCCGTGGGAGAACGTCGACGAGATGTTCGGCGCGATGCTCAAGGCGCAGACCCCCTACAACTTCGAGGAGATGCGCGAGCACGGCCCGGTGTACCTGCCGTTCAGCTACAGGCGCTACGAGACCGGCCGCCTGCGCGCGGACGGCAAGCCCGGCTTCAACACGCCGACCGGCCGCATCGAGCTGTGGTCGACGTTCTACAACAACGCTGGCATGGACCCGCTGCCCTACTTCGAGGAGCCCGTCCCCGGCCCGACCTCCACGCCCGAGCTGCTCGGCGAGTACCCGCTCGTGCTCACGACCGGCGCCCGCCCGTGGTCGCTGTTCCACTCCGAGCATCGCCAGGTCCCGCGCATGCGCAACCTGAAGAAGGACAACAACGTCTACCTCAACCCGAAGACCGCCGAGGAGTACGGCCTGAAGAACGGCGAGTGGGTGTGGGTCGAGAACGTGTACGGCCGCTGCAAGGCGCAGGTCGAGGTCACGAACCTCTACCAGGACCCGCGCGTCATCGCCTGCGACCACGCGTGGTGGCACCCCGAGGGCGACGCCGAGGGCCTCTACGAGTCCCACGACCTCAACGTCAACAACCTGCTGCCCGGCATCCCCGGCCGCGCGGGCTTCGGCTCCAACTACAAGACCACGCTCGTCAAGCTCTACAAGGTCACGCCGGAGGACGATTCCAACGGCTACTTCCCGAGCCCGGACAGCGGCTACGTCTCCCAGGCCATGGACGGCAAGGGCGTCAAGGCCATCGAGGAGCTCGTTGACGAGCGCGCGCAGATCATGCGCGACCGCGAGGCCCTGAAGAAGGCGATCGCCGAGGCTCAGGCCGAGCAGGCTTAAGCAGGCGCCGCACGACAAGACGAGAGAGGGCCGGGCGCCGGGAAGGCGGGCGCCCGGCCAGGAAGGAAGAGGTTTTTCATGGAGACCCCAAAGGAACTCAACTCGAGGACGATGGCTAAGTACGGCCTGCTCGTCGACTACCAGTGGTGCACCGGGTGCCACTCCTGCGAGATCGCGTGCCAGATGGAGCACAAGATGCCCGTCGGCAAGTCCGGCATCCTCGTCCACGACATGGGCCACTGGCCCGTCGAGGAGGGCGGCGACGAGTGGCAGCTCGGCTACCTGGCCGCCCCGACGACGATGTGCGACGGCTGCGAGGAGCGCCGCGCGCTCGGCAAGGTCCCGACCTGCGTGCAGCACTGCCAGGCGCAGTGCATGGACTTCGGCCCGATCGACGAGATGGCCGAGAAGGCCAAGGGCCACAAGGACTACGCGCTGTTCACGCTCGGCGCCTAGCTTCCACGACGTCTGCCGGGCGTCCCCTCCCCCTCGAAAGGGGACGCCCGTGGACCACCCCTGCAAGGGGAGGGCCGCGAACTAGGGGTTCGGCCCTCCCCCGTAGAGACAGGGGGAAAGCCTATACAAATCAATAAGGAGGGTTTATGTCCATTTCGAGTTATGGTGTGCTTGACAGGCAAACCACCAACACCGAGCGCTGGGTTACTTTTGCCGCGCTCTTCTTGTTCGGGTTCACGGCTTCGTGCAACCTGTTCAAAGCTTCACCTGTTATGACGGTCATCGGCGGGGATTTGGGGCTCGACGCCGGCGGACTTGGCCTCATCATGACGTTCTATTCCATCGCTGCTCTGGTTATGGCTTTCCCTGGCGCTTTGGTTATGCGTAAAATCGGCGTGAAGGCGATGGTCGTGATTTCCTGCGCAATCATGGTCTGCGGCACCGCGATCAGCGCCTTCTCGTCTGACTCCGGAATGTTTCTTGCCGGTCGTGCTGTTGAAGGCATCGCTTACGGTCTGATTTGCGTTTGCGGTCCGAACATTCTTCCTCGCCTGTTCCCCCGCAAGCAAATGGGCCTCGCTGTCGGTATCTGGTCTCAGTGGATTCCGTGCGGCACCATCATTGCATTCTTCACCGCGCCGCTCGTGTTCGAGGCGACCGGAAACTGGCAAGGCATTTGGTTCGTCACGCTTGCGCTCGGCATCGTTGCTCTGATTCTGCTTATCGCTCTCGTTAAAATGCCGCAGAAAAACGAGAACGAAATCGTTGCCGGCGACGCGACGATCGTCGCAAAGCCTGGCAAGCAGTTCTTCGCTTCCGCTGCTCTTGTGTGCGTCGTCTTCGTTATCTGGGTGTTCGTCTACGTTGTGAACATCAACGGCATGTATCCCACGTTCCTCCAGGACGTCAAGGGCATGAGCGTGTTCGACTCCTCGATGCTGCCTAACTGGCTCGCCATCATCACCATTCCTCTTGGTATTGTCGCGGGTCTCATCTCCGACAAGTTCGCTATCCGCAAGAAGGCTCTGGTCACCTTCTACGTTGTGACCGCTCTCATCTTCTTCTTCCTCGCCTTCACCCCCGGCGAAGATGCGACGAGCTCCTGGGCATTCTGCATCATCATGGGCGTTTGCGCTTCGTTCATCCCGACCTACACCAGAGGCATCACCCCGCTGCTTTGCACCGATTCCTTCAAGTGCGACATGGCTCTGTGCCTGATGGCTTTCTTCACTGGTGTTGCTCAGGTTTGCGCAGTTGTCGCCTCCATGAGCGTTGCCACTATCGGTTGGTTTGCTAATGCTCAGTTCGTTCTTGCGCCGCTTTGCCTGGTTGCTGCTGTCGCAATTGATTATTTCGCGGCGTGAGCACCGCATGTTTCGCGGTTCGCGTATCAGCGCTC
>OKRW01000136.1_pt1 | contig 72219 bp, 58 predicted proteins | sample 1601151 | NCBI WGS metagenome assembly OKRW01 (sample SAMEA3541471, study PRJEB24748) | human gut metagenome | biome: human gut; feature: human-associated habitat; material: faeces | place: China | collected 2012 | reverse complement strand
GCGCCAAAGTTACATCATCTTTGCCAAATCAACAAATACGTTTTTGGACGCTTACGAGCCTTTTATGTCCGACATATCCCCTTTTTATTGCACCCTCAATGGTTTTGTTCTTAAAATGTCTTACAAAATCATTATATGGCACAAGGGCATCGCGCACCTCTTGTTTCTCCAAATCATAGCTTATAGGTATCATATCTCCATCGCTTTTTCCAATTTCAGGCGCAAATATTCATCTCCATAGAATCTTATAGCGGCCATTATTTCTTCTCGAAGTTCTTTTGTAGGGTTCCCTCTATACGTTTGTATCTTGTCAGTCAATTTTCTCAGCTTTTCGGAAGCAAAGGTACCAACAAATTTGTTCATGAAAAATCGACTGCTCAGTATGTCAAAAATGTTTACGCAAAATGAATTAGGGATGCCAGCTTCTCTCGGCATTGGCATTCCTTCTATCAAACATAATATGTTAGAAGATGGTAAATCACTTAGAATAAAAGGCGAATGAGTTGCTATAATGATATTTATATTACGCACACCATCTAGGTTCATTGATTTTATACTGTTTATAAGCATGTAAACAAACATCTGCTGGTATTTTGGATGGGAATACAATTCTATCTCATCAAACACAAGGTTTACATTTTCATATTTCACACCATCTTGTGCTTCATTACGCCATACGGAATCAAGATTTTTAAGTTGGTACATGACCGTACACATACTATAAATCATCTGTTTCTCGCCAGAGCTTAGAGAGCTGAACCTAATCAAATTATGCTGACAATCTTCCAAGATGATGTCCGCTTTAAATGAAGGCGCAGGCAACAAATCATCCAATGTCCAACTAAAAACTTCATAATCATCAGCATCATGCCTATAAGGTCTCACCGGCTTATCACTTACCAAACGTTCATAAACACCACCCGACTCTACCAAGCATTTTTCTACCACATCATAGAATTCATCAAGACCCATCTCGTTTCCAACCAAATGCCCATCTTCATAATGTCCCGTTCCATAATGTCTGAAATATAAAAATGCTATACATCTTCTTATTTTCAGCGTAACATGCGAATGATCCATCTTCAGATTATACACATATTTTAGAAGCTCTACTTTATCATCAAAGCAATCTCGGAACCTAAAATACTGCGAATAGGTTATGGATATTTTCAATGTCTTATACACTATATAATTGAGCGTACGCACCACATCCATGTCATTCCAATAATCTTCACTCTTTTGCGGCTCAATCCTATAGCCTAACACACGTCCCCATGCAGCAAGTATCCTTTGGCCTATTTTCGCTACATTTCTTAATGCAATTCCTCCTTTTATTGAAGGTATCAACTGCATCTTTTCCATCATTCTCAATACTTTTAGCGAACTGAAACGATGATTTCCAACTGGGTTTAGGCTATCTTCTACGTCAAATATAAAACTTCGCGCATACTTGTTTTGCAATACCAGATTCAGTACTCGTGGACTTGTCGTTATCAACTGAAACAGACGATTGTGTGCCAACTCTTTCTCCACATTGACATCAATGTTGCCATTTTCTCTAAACGGACTCAAGACTATCGGTGTTTGGTAGGCGTCATTTTTGTGAAAGAGGCTGGCTATCCAACACTTTTCCCCGTAGTTTCCTTGTGCATCGTAATCAGTTTCATTCCATTCTGCCACATAATCATTGACGTTGTAGGCATACTGAGAATAATTTACCACAATGGTATAAAAAAGACGACTCAGCTTTGCTATGGCTTCGCTAGGAGTCTCCATGTTTGGTGCATCGAAATCAAAACTCCAATTGTTTTCTGGATTTGATTGGTCTTGGAAAATAATAAGGTTATCTCTTTGCTCTATAGAAGAAAACCCTCCTTCAATTTCCATTATGACCCTCGCATAAAGATTTCTCACAAAGCAGAGGTGACTCTTATGAACAGGAAGTCCCTCGCGCAAAGCGTATGCTACATTGTTTATTATACGAAAGCAAAGCTCCAGCAATGAGCTTTTCCCCATTCCATTTTCCGCGACAATCGCAGAAATGCTAACGTTCGTACAACCACATGGATAAAAATCGTCAGGAGTAGCCTCTTCCGTTCTCTGATATTTCCCATCCTCCTTTTTATACCCTTCATAAAACCAAAATGTACAATTTGGTTTCAACACCTTCATAATGCTATGGTAACGAGCCTTCTGAATATCCATATTCAGTTTTTGTTCGCTACTCATATTGTTTGATCGCACGTCTAGATTATTTGGGTATGGAAAGGTTTCTATTCCTATTAGCCTAAACATCTTTGTTCATTTTTTTCGCTATATTTCAGTTTTTTCTTGCCTACAGAGATACCCATACACAAACTGCCACACATAGCCAATCATGCTATAGCGCGCCACATCCTTGAATTTCCATGAATACCTGAAAGCGTTGCCTATCACGTGCAACCGCTCATACCATTGTCCCTTGCTACGATTATAAATAGAAGAGTCGTCATACAAAGCACTCTCTATAGTCCTTTCAGCAAACTTGCTGTCAGTAAATATAGATTTATCATGCAGTTCCACACCGAGATACTTCACGGCTATCGTATTCATGACATCAGCAAAACCGTCCAATCTAAACCGCTTGCACTGCGAATAAAACTCTTTCCATTGTATCTTGTCTTGATTAGCTTTAATCCAGCAAGCCCAATCCACAAAATGCCGAAGACTGATGCCCTCCACCAAGAAATGTGTCAAGGAATGGTAAAGCATAAACAAGCCCTCTGCCTCTAAAGGCAACACATAAAGCTCTGTACCGTTAAGTCTTTCCAGGCGGGTTCCATCCCCTATCGCCTGCACCATATATTGATGCAAAGCCTTGTCTGTACCGCCACGACGAGCCGAAGTAAAGTACTGGTGGTTTTCAACAGTCAGATTATCATATAAAATATGCGAATGCTTGTACCAACCATCGTCCACCACTAACCCTTTCTCCCGAGCCATCTCATTGCCTTGCCTATAAGCACAGTTGCCATGCGCGTCTATCAAGTAGCAGTCAAAGTCGCCAAACTCCCTGTGTGCTGGATTTGGATAATAGCGGCTATGTGCCAATCCTTTGAAAACAATCGTCTTGATACCATGTTGTTTCCATTGTTCCGCAATGCTAATTGCCAATGCTAGATGCCTTGAATACATTTTTTCCACTTGAACTGTCTGGGCGTAACTCTGCATTATTTGCATCCTCAGAGGAAAGGTCTTTATATCAATGTTATTTCGTTTGATCGCCTCCAGAGCCTCATTTAGCAACGCTCGAACACCTTGGTTTTGCATCAAAGACATAACCTTATCCCAATCTGCATAATCGGGAAATGTATGTACGTTTTTTTGACCTAATGCTAGTCTAATAAGGGATAAAATGATTTTCTCGTTTTTCCGATCTTGCATAAATACCACCTTATTTCTGTTGATACATCTCTGCATATTTCACGATAGCCTTGTGATATTCTTCTCTCGAGATTTTATCATGCTCTCCCCTATATTTTGACACTGATTTATTATAGATAGAATCTTTATGAAAGAAAACAAATGAACCTTTTAGGTATCGACATATATACCGCGGCTTTATTCTATCATAGTCCGTCTTTGACAAATTATCAAACTTCTGCGTGGAAATATATTGCGCATGAGATATGTCATAAACCTCTTCCGTATAATCATCTTGCTGGCAAAAATCGGGTGTAAGGGGATCGAGTTTTTCTGTCTCCAAAAAGAAATAGCTCCATTTCGCCTCATCATTAATAAACTCGAAAAACAATTTTCTGGGTTTAACTATATATGTCAGTTCGCCACAGATTAGTTCAATACAACCACTTTCATACGAGATAGCAGCACCCGTCAAATCCAACCCGCCAAAATCCGGAAAAAACATATGATTTAAGCTATCATACTTTCCCAAAAGTCGAAGTACCGCTACTATGTCTTCAACATTATCCCATTCTGCGTGAGCAGGAATGATTGTTGGAAACAACTGTTCTTGCACTTCCTTCCATTGCATCAAATTCTCTTTTCCCCAATTTGCATTTATCTGTATCCATTCCTCAAACTTGTCCTTCATTTCTTCTGCTGTTGGACGTGTACTTTCTGTATAATCTGTACATTGCGCCAGCAGCTTGTCCAATGGATACAGGTATTTATCACATTTCAGTTTGCGTGACAAACCAATTTCTGAATTTGCTATATATTGGCCACCAAAAGAGAAGTCATCTCCTGTGAGTATAATCCAAATGGTTTTGGCCATTGAATACACATCTGCTTTATACTTATCGGCACTCTGTGCGTCTTTTTCCATTTGAGGAGAAATAGTTTGCTTCGCTCCAATCCTCCTCCCTGCAGGTGTCTTGAATGTTTTCTTGTTAAAGTGTACTAGTCCAAAATCTGACAACACGAACTCTCCATCATAAAAGAGAATGTTTGCAGGCTTTATATCTCTATGGGCAATGCTATTCTGATGCAAATCGACAAGCATATTCAGCAACATTCGAACTACTTCTACTTTTTCATCTAAAGTGAACTTCTTTATTTTTTGCTCGACAGATTCAGCCAATGGCATTACATAATATATAGGAATATTTGCATCTACATTTTTCTTATTTTTTGAAGGAAGGTTTTTATCGATTACAGGAAGCACACCATGAATTCCTTGATGTTGCTCCATAAAATCCACCTCATCTGTAAACCTTTCATAAGCAGCACCATAACGACCAAACTTAAAGAATTTGATGGCATACTCCTCTTTCTTGTCATTTTTACACTTCCATACCTCTCCATTCCCCCCAGAGCCTAACTTTGACAAAAGGACCCAGCCATTAACCTTACGTTTTGGCTTTAGATTGTACTTAGCAAGCTTTCCATCCTGTTTTCTCATGATTTATCAATATGGCAATTTATCGATTAGACTCTGCATTAAAGGGCTTATGCATCAGAATCTTATAAATGCCAACCAAATACCCCCAACCATAACTGACATGCACCGTCAGATAGATAAAAGGCTGATACCGGAACAAACCTACCCTCCCTGTCTTCTTTACAGATTTAAACGTAAAGAAACAAGCCAACAATAAGTATAGTATGACAACAGAAAGGTACATCACTGCAATAATCAAACTTAAGCAACTCAATATAGCGCCAAAGAATAATCCAAGAACAAAAACAAGAGGGAAAAATTGACGTATGGTGGCAGGCGCACCTAATTTTTTATTCACCAAGGGTTTATACAAACCATATTGATAAAACATTTTCCTAACCTTGCTTATTTTGTCACGCGCATAATACTTAGTCACAATGCTCGGAATGAGATATATTTTTCCCCCATTTTTTATAATACGTCCATTCAACTCATCATCTTGATTACGTATCAACTCATTGTCATATAGTCCTACCTTATCAAATACCTCACGCTTGAAGCAACCAAAAGGAACCGTATCAACTTGTCTTACTTCATTACAACCAATACGAAAATAGGAGTTTCCCATACCAAAAGAACTGCTCAAAGCTTCAGCTATAGCCTGTTCCTTGGAAGAGGGCCCACAAGGCAAGGTTTCACACAACGCACCCACATTATCAGCATCCAGTTCTTTTAAGTTTTTTACCAATGCTGAAAAGTAGTTAGTTGGATACTCCACATGCCCATCCAAACGGATAATTATTTCGCCTTTTGAAGCTTTAATACCAGTATTCATAGCGTATGGCACTATCTTCTTAGGATTGTCTAGCATCTTGATGAATGGGTATTTCTTCGTATATGATGCAATAATCCCACGGGTCTTATCCGTACTCATTCCATCCACAAAAAGGATCTCCAAATCATTTTGCGGATAATCTTGCAGCAACAACGATTCTATACATTGTGCTATATATTTCTCTTCATTATATATTGGACAAATTACTGATAACATAGCTTTTATTTTTATATAACCTTTCTATTTAAGCAAGCCCTCGTAAATGTCAACCATTTTGCTACCTATTTTTTCAAAATCAATCTTTCCTCTTAAACTTTCTCGTGTATTATCTGTATAAGGTTCTGCTAATTTTTGAAGCATTACTCTTGCAGCTTCATCTGGATCACGACTGATGATAGCTGAATTTTTTAATCCTTTCAACTGTTGTTTAACATCACCAACATCAACAGAGAAAACTCGTTTATTCAAAGACAATGCCTCACGAGTAATATTAGGAGAGCCTTCTTCATCTGATGTTAGCAAAACGAAGTCACAAGCGTTTAGATAAACTGGTACCATTTCTGGTTTTACCTTACTCATGATTAATAGTCTATAGTCGCCACCCAATTTATTAACTATGGCTTCAGCTATGTCACGACGCTTAATTGGTGTCCCTGAAATATCTGAAAATAAGGCGTATTTATAATCATCTAATCCCAATCGTTCCAAAGATTCTGCCTTTGATGTAGAAATAAATAATTTATAATCCACACCTAAAGGTTGTATAAATAGTTTATCCTTACATTTTATCTGAATCCACTTCGGAATATATGGAATCAATGTATCAGACACAAAACCTAACTTGTCAAACAACAAGATAGACAAGAAAGAAGTCTTTTGACTTAGCCAAATCTTCAACTTTGTCAAATATGACTTCGTTGTCTTTACTGCCTTAGCGTGTATGTCTGTTCCGTGGAATGTCAACAATTTGGGCTTTGACACACCAACCAAGCTTCCCCATACCAAAAAAGCATATAAACCACCGAATTGAATATGGATAATATCAGCATCTTTTACCCTCTTACGAATGTTCCAAAAGTCTGAAACCTTATTCGTAAAAGGACAGAACTCCACCTTGGAAACCCTTTCATCCGATTCCAAAGCATTCTTTAGCCTACCTATTATAGGATTGCCGGCTTTCCCGAATCTTGGATACTCGTTTGACACTAAAAGTATTTTCATTTCCTGTATCGTATTATTTTAGCGGGTACACCACCTACAACAGCAAAAGCTGGAACATCTTTTGTAACAATAGCCCCTGCTCCGATTACGGCACCATCACCTATTATCACACCAGGCATAATAATTGAGCGCATTCCGATCCAAACATCATTACCAATACATACCTTCTTCACTATTGAACCTTGTCTTGACATTGGAATGTCAGTTCGATCTATGCAGTGCGTGTGAGTTAGGATTGTTACCTCTGGCCCCATCATAACGTTATCACCTATTTCGAGTGGGCCATGCACAGAGCAATTGACACCAAGTCCACTACCTGAACCAATAGAAATACCTCCCCCTGTAGCAAAACGAGCTCCACATTCTACGTTCACATTATCACCACATTGATCAAAAATATGGCGGCACACCATATATCTAATTGTTCTTGCCCAGTGCGTCATTGGACTTGTTGAAGCTGGCAAATATCTTGCAAAGCCGTAATATGTGACTAAGCATAAGTTTTTTTGAATTTTCATACATTTATTCCTTCATATTATTCACATACCCCTCTGTCGCCCAATCTCTATGCTTTATTATGCAAGGATTGCCAAACACAACAGAATGAGATGGCACAGCAGCCTTACGATGGAGAAAATGGAAAATCCTAATATAAAATTCAGGTTTCCCTCCATAACGTGCAATGTCTGCATTATATAATAGTCTAAATTTACTCATTGACATACAAATTCCTTATAACATCAATATACGATTTCAAGAAAGCATCTTCGGTGTTGCGCTCCAAGCATAGTTGACGATTACGCTTTCCCATTTCTTGTCGCTCTCCATGTGATAAGCCTACCATCTTACTGACAGCACCAGCAATGTTTTCTGGTTTATTTGGGTCAAACAAAAAACCATTTACTCCTTCTTCAACGATATACGGATTTTCATATACATTGCTACAGATGATTGGCAAGCCACAAGACATGGCTTCTACTACAACATTTGGGTATCCTTCAAAAAGACTTGGTAGGCAAAACATATCAGATTTTCGATATTCCTCTTCTATCTTTTGGTTGGGATCATGTAAAGTTAGGTAATCGGCAACGTCAAGTCTTTGATATTCTGTTTCTATTTCTGCATAATAGGCTGCATAGTGAATCTTGTCTCCATACCAGTCAAAATGCACCTTGAGCCCCATATCCTTAACTATACGAACTGCCTTTAAATACGTCAGCACATTCTTTTGCGGGGCATAGCGAGCAACAGTAACAATACGAAGAGTATTATTCTCTGAGGGGGTCTCTGATGGTGTGAAGCGTTTGATATCTACAAAATTGATAATCGGGTGAACCTTCTTGCTAAGAAAAGGAAAATTGTTACATATAAACTTACCCTGACTATTACTATTAGGAACAATCGCCTCAGCCATTCGATAAAGATTAAATCGATTTTTATCGCTACGGGTGATGCAAGTATTGTTGTTGCGTTCTGACACTATCAACTTTGCCCTAAAGAATAATTTAGCAAGACACATCATTTTGTTCACCGAAGGCAAAAATGAAATCACCACATCAGGACTATAATTCCTAACATATTTAACGGCCATTAGAATGCGAGTTTTTTTATCGAATAGTTTTGGAACAAACTCATAATCCACCCCATTCTTACGAAGATAAGGTTCATAGAACTGATTTTCAATGTACGTTATCAGTCGACAGGTAAAACCAGCCTTTGTTAACATCGAGGCCAAACCACATAATTGACGCTCAGCACCACCTGAGCCAATATTTTCTGTTATTAAAAGTATTTTTTTCATATTTATTATATACACTCCACCTCCCTACAATGAGCCAAATAATATCCAAAGATGGTACAAGAGACCATTGAATATCCTGTATATGACATAGAAAATAATGTCATCATAAAAAATGATATAAACGTAAGTGTAAGAACAAGTTGGGCAGACTGATTCTTTTTTATTGCTTTTATAGTTTTCCAAAAACATAACCAATATATAGAATAGACAACTAAACCCAACACGCCTTGATTTATAGCCAACTCCAGCCAATCATTGTGTGCATAGTTTATTCCTATATCCAAAGTAGCATTAGCACCATTTCCAAATAGAAACTTGAAAGTGTCTATTTCGTTTTTGAAATGATTCCAGAAATGCTCGTAAATATCATTACGTCCACTACTATTACCCTCTTCGGTCTGAGCAATTCTACTCATAAAAAAATCGGAGGACTCCATCATGTGCTCAGTGATGAAGTAAGCAGCTATAATAATTAGGATGGAGAAAAATAATACTTTTCCCTTAGATACTTGGTTGTTGTATGTAAAGTTGAAATAGAGATAATAAATCAAAGAAACCACTCCCACGATGATAGCACCACGTTTCATTCCCATCATGATAAAAATCATGCAAACTATCATGATACCATATTGAAGTTTGATATTATTCTTAAATAACACTACTCCTGGCATCAATGCCACAAAAAGGTAGCCCATATTATTAGTAGTCTCTTCAACATCCTCTCCGTTAAGTAACAGAGTCTGTAGGCTTGTAATTTGATAATCGAAGAATCTAAATATTGCGATGCCAACGAAAACAATGAACCATTTTCGGAGAGAGTTCTCTGTCAGAAGGCCTTTTCTCGAAAAATAATAGAATGTATAGATGTTAGGAAATGAGAGAAACAAACTCTTGAGATATGAAGAATTACGAACTTCATTATCAAATAGTTTTGCTTTGATTACATAATGATGATCACTAAACACTAAAATCACTCCATACACTACCAATATCAAGAATAGCAGATTCAAACCTTTGAAATATATAGGCTTATCATTCATTTGCATCGTCTTGACAGTGTAATAAAGTCCCATTAACATGGCAATAAGAAGAATCAACTGTGATAACAAACTACCACCCGTTGGGATTATCGCACCCTGCATCGAATAATATGCCAAAAGGAATATATATTACAGGGATTCTTTAGAAGCTTATTCATTCGGTAAACATGTTAATTAGAAGCGACAAGTCGAAATCCGTAACTAACATCATCATCTTGTCATTACTGGAAGATCTATCTTACTTCCAAAAAACAAATCTGCTTCGGGTAACCGATTGGCATCATACCCAGAGGCCGGAAAGAACGTATATTCTCCAAAATAGATCTTTCCATTCACATCATAGAAATCCATTCTTACAAACGGGAATCCCTTTGACATTTCAGAAGCCAATCTGAACATTTCATCAACACCTTCAGGCTTTGGAAGAGTAAAGTCTGCAGGAGCTTCCTTACCACGCTTATTATAACGACAGAGTTTCCAATCCTTATCAAAGAAATAGAATTTGGCAGCACCTATCTGACGATCAATACACAAAAGAACGCAATCAGCATTTCCATCAAAGCAATAAAACTTGTAATCCACTAAATCTTCCCCAAGATATGCCTCTGCAAATATTTTTTTCTCCATATCTTTATAAGGCCACTCACGAAAGGCTCGATAAACATCTGATTTAAGAGATTTATCAAGTTTTGCTTTCGCTTCTGCTTTATTGAGTTTCGACTTATTAGGAACTACTATAACGCCAGTGTTTCCTCCACTATGATTGGTCTTTAGCACAAATTGATCCGGCAATTTATCGAAATCAATATCATCAAAACTGTCCCAAACGCCAAGAAGGGGCACAACATATTGTTCTCCAATTTTCTTAGCAACAATGGCCTTAACCTTCACCTTATCCACAAGATCTCTATATTCCTCTTTGCGGTTGTATAACTTAAGCCACTGAAGCTTTTCGTTCATCGTCTTTGGATTCTTAAGATCCAGTTTCTTTCCCATTTCCAAACGATAATACATCTCGATTTGAAACTTATCAGGAAAGAGTCTTCCTCCACGGCGGAGGATGCCTTTCAATATTCTATTTATTGGATTCATTTTTACTTATTTTTTAAATGGAGCATATTTCCCAACTTTTCGTTGAACTCTTCGGGATGATACGGCGTAAGACCTCCTCCTGGATAAAATGTGAGTTCCGCTACATACAATTTGTTTGGAGTATCAAAAAAGTCCACCCTAATAAATGGAAAACCTTGACACAGTTTGAATGCTATCTCCTTCATCTCGTCGAAATGGAGAGGCTTAGGTATAAAATCCTTACGGTGATTGCCGTACTGGACGTTCATTTGTCCCCACTCTAAATCATAAAACGAGATTGGATAGAACTCGTCTTGGAAATGCTCTGTTGCAGCATAGATACAATAGGGCTTACCATCAAAACAAAAGAACTTGTAGTCGTACAATTGATCTTTTACAGACTCCATATACTCCTCTGCAAGGATTCGGGGAACCGCCTTGTAATATGCTGAACAGAAGGAATGGATTAAAAGGTTCTTAGGCCGCAGCCATTCTTTCACCTCATTGCATAGCTCCTCAAGGTCTGTTTGAGATTTCTCTATTACTTTTATATACTTTCCGTCCGATTGAAGCGTTGACTTCAAACAAAACTTCTCTGGCAAAGAATCCCAGGCATTTCTAAAATCATTCACATTCGTCCACGCCCCATACATCGGTATCGTAAAACCATCTCCAAGCTTCTCTTTGATCAATTGCTTGAAGAGAAATTTGTCAACATATCTAACAATGTCCTGACGTTTGAAGCGGGTTTTCTGCCACTGTATCTTTTCTGTAAACGTGCGAGGTGAGTCAAGATCGAAAGAATAGCCTTGCTTTTGTTTGTACAATTGCATATTGGCATATTCGAGTAAACAGATAGGCCAATGATTCTTCGTGACACCTAACCTTACTAAGATTCGGCAAATTATATCCTTTATTTCCATTTATAGTACGTATATGATGTAAATTATTTACCATTTGCAAAATCGCTCAGATAAGCGAAACGTTCAGTGAGCTTACCATCTCTAAGTATAGTAGAACGATCTATCACCGGCGATTGCTTTCCTTCAAGTAAGGGAGTAAAGACATGCTTGATCAGCATTTCACCGAAGTATTCACTTGTGTCTCGCGGCAGAGCATTGGGACACGTATCTACAGCCATCACGCTAATGTTGTTGTCATTAGAGAACGCTGCTTCTTCGGTCTTTGTGACGGGATTATAATCATAATACGGGTCGGCATGCGTTGATGAGCGCAGGGTAGAATGAATACTTCCCATAATGTCACAGGTAATGTCTCCTATCATTTTTATCCTAAGTTCCTCATCTTGTAGTTCTTCAGAGGAAAGATATACAGGAGCGTCAGCTGCCCAATAGTGCGCACATATAAGGATATCAGTAGCTCTTGCCCAACGCATGAAATCACTCTTATAATTCTGTGGGTTGGCCCTAAAATCCATAGAGTCAAAAGGTTGATTATCAATCCTTTTTACCAAAGCATCAGCTTTTGCCACAGCAAAAGAAATAGTATCAACCTCTTTTGAAGACAGGTATTCGTCCTCGTTTAATTGTCTCGCCTTGATATAATTCAAAACATATTGAGCACCTTGTGATACCCTACCATTGCCAGTAACAAGCAACTTGACTGCAGGTAGAGAGACGCTGCACAAATTGCCTAGCAACTCCTCAAGTGTAAAACGAATATCCGGCTTTGGCAAAGAATACAACTTGGTCCTTAAGCCATAACCTCTTAATGTGTAGTAAACTCCAACAGCTCCAGCCCACCATCCAAATGCACAAACTCTTTGGTTGTCATCATCTACAAGATACTCATAATCAGAGAAAGTCAATTTCTTCTCTATCATGGCTTGAATCAACGGACGGTTATATGACTGCATTTTTGCAATATGCCCAAAAAACACATAGTGTTTGTCTGGAATTAAAGTCGGGATACTTGCCTCTTTAATGCCAAACAACACATCACATTCAGACAAATCGTCAACTACTTCAACCCTATGTTGGCGATACTCCTCATCCGTATAAGCTCTTATATCACTTGATTGCACAACGATGCGGTGATTGGGATACCGTTCATTTAGCAATGCAACCTGACTTGGAGTTAACGCAACCCTGTTATCAACAGGATCCTTTGTTTCTTTAATGACACCTATTTTCATAATGATGTTAATTACAAACGTCTATTTAATCCTTTTTGCCAACACATAAGACCCAACTCCCAATAATCCTCTACACAATAGTACGGTTACAGCAGCTCCGATATATGAAAAGTAATATACAAGAGGAACAGAAACACACATACCTACTATAGATGAGATAAAGGTGAGGTTCCTCAATGGCTTTTCCTTATGGTTAATAATCAAGAAATTAGTTCCGTACGTATAACCCATTGCGAGAAATACTACAGAAAAGGAAAGAATCTGCATTACAACAACTGACTTCTCAAACTCATCACCTAACATTATCTTAATGAACAACGGTGATAATAAAATAAGAAAAACAGCTCCTATTAGCGCCGATGCGATATTCAACTTTGCATAAAAAGAATGTTTATCTGGCCGTCTTGACAAAAACGGGTAAAACGCCCTTGACAGTACAGATTGAAATTGATAGAAAATAACAGGAAACCTATTTCCTCCATCATATATGCCATTGGCCGTAGATCCCCCAAAGAATCCTAGCAACATAACAGAAAAACTATTGTAGAGATTCGGCATCAAATTGTTAATAAACACATCTGTGCTATTTCGTATCGTCTTAAAAATCTCAGACCATTGCGGCTTATACAAAGTATATCCCCACTTTTTGAAAATCAGATATAAGGCGCCGAAACCACATAATAGATAGCCGATGGTGGTCAAAAGAGGCTGTATTAGATAGTCTTCTCTTTTATGTATGAAAACAAACACTGCTACTGTGAATACCAACTTTAAAAGAAGATTGAAAAGTGTGGTATATTTCATCTTTTCTATTGCTTGAAAAAACCACTCAGGAAACAAAATATGCCCAGGGACTAACAAAAAGGTGACAAAAATGATATCTGCGTTCTCTCTAAGGTATGGAACCAACAATACTACTGCCAACAGAATTATACCAGACAGCAGGGTCAAAATGCTTCTAGCCCACAAAACATTACTGATAATTCTAGAAACCAACTCTGTATCATCCCTATTTTGCGCTACATCACGAGTTGCCGTAAGGTTGAATCCCCAATCGGAGATTGTCTGAATCCAAACAACAATGGCTGAAGCAAAAGCTATCTTTCCAAAGCCATCCGCGCCAATCACACGAGCAAGATATGGCATAGAGATTAAAGGAAACACATAGCCAGCTACTTGCAATAAAGACAGATAACCAAAATTGGCAAATACAGTCTTTCCATCCTTGCTTTTATTTATTTGTTTTTTAATTTCCGAAATCCTTTTCATTTACTATTTCATAATCAAGTTTATCCTAGAAGGATTATAGTATTTTCGAACCCACTTTAGTCCTTCTTAAAAATATAGTCAACATTAATGACATAAACAATGCGATTAAAAAAGTTACCCAAGGATATATATATGGACTTAAATTTTTAGAGAGTTCTGTTCGTTCTACAAGCATCAAAACGAACTGTTGGAAAATATATACTCCAAAACAGCAATCACTAAGCTGTACCAAAATCATTTGCTTTATACCAACCTTCGTTTTTGCCAATTTTAGGGCAGAAATCATCAGTAGATAAATTCCAAACACTGCACAAAGAAATCTGCAAAAGAGGGTCATAGTAACATTAATAATCTTAACTAAAGCACCCCCTCAACTAGGTAAAACGCATTCAAGTTGAGCTTCAGTATAAATACTAATACAAAGCACACTGCTATGACTGGAATTACCATTTTAGCCTTATAAGACCAATTCAAATTATACTTTCTGACACAATAGCCTCCCCAAAAGAACGGAAAGAAATACATTGCACTCTCCAATCTAAATGGCAATGGTAGTGCTGACAAACAGATTAACAAAGGAGTAATTATCAACAAGGTCCTGTTTGACACCTTTACCCTCTTAAATAGATACACAAACAGAAAACACCAAAATAACATTGGTAAAAACCACATGTGTCCTGCTCCAGAAAGAACCTCATATATGGTTGGGAGTGCTAACCAGTCACCTTTATCAAACATTAGTATATAAAGGACACTAAACAATATTGACGGCATAAGAAGCCGCTTTATCTTTTTTATTATGAAGCACTTTGTGTGTATGTATTCTTCTCCTTTTTTAGTTACTTGATACCCCAAAATATATCCAGATATAAATACAAAAGTTTCAAGTAAACATGCGTAAGATAGTTTATCCATTACACTATACACCTGAATCTTAGGGTATCCAGAAATAGGTTCCCAAGCCCCTGAAAAGATAGCAAAGGCATGATAGAAGACAAGGGCTGTTATCAAAAACAGTCGAACATAAACTACCTCGTACAAGGTATTATTGGATCTATTTGTTTGCATATTATTTACCACATTTCAGTGGAGTTGTATGAATTAATAATAATCCTTATTCTATTTTTCATGGTCAGAAACGAAGATTGAACAATAGTACTTTGCATACCACTCTGCAAAGCGTCTCAATCCTTTTCTCAGACTTGTATTCGGCTTGAAGCCAAAGTCCTGCTCCAGTGGTGTTGTGTCAGCATAAGTGACGGGTACGTCGCCAGGCTGCATGGGGACTAGCTCCTTGTGGGCCTCAAAGTCGTAGTCTTTGGGAAGGACGCCTGCACGCACCAATTCTTCCTGAAGAATAGTGACGAAGTCAAGGAGATTTTCGGGGGAATTATTGCCGATATTATAAACCTTGTATGGCGGAATGGGAAGACCGTCCTCGCCGTTCTGTTTCTCGGGGGCATGCTGCATAATACGGACGACTCCTTCCACAATGTCATCGACATAAGTAAAATCGCGCTTGCAGTTGCCGTAGTTGAAAATCTTGATGGTCTCGCCCTTGACCAGTTTGTTGGTGAAACCAAAGTAGGCCATGTCGGGGCGACCTGCAGGACCATAGACGGTAAAGAAGCGAAGACCTGTTGACGGGATGTTATAGAGTTTGCTATAGGCGTGCGCCATCAGTTCGTTACTCTTCTTCGTGGCGGCATAGAGGGATACGGGGTTATCCACCTTGTCGTCCGTGGAGTACGGCACCTTCTTGTTGCTGCCATAGACCGAGGAGGACGAAGCATAGACCAAATGTTCGACCTCATGATGACGACAAGCTTCCAGGATATTATAGAAGCCGATAAGGTTACTCTGAATGTAAGCATCGGGATTGGTTATGCTGTAGCGGACTCCTGCCTGAGCGGCAAGGTTCACGACAACGGCAATCTTGTTTTCCGTGAAGATTTTCTCCACTGCGTCTTTGTCAGCAATGGAGGCATGAACAAAAGTCCAGTTGCCATGCAAAGCCTCTATTTCTTTCAAGCGCTCATACTTGATATTGACATCGTAGTAGTCGGTTATGGAGTCAATACCAATGACCTTGATGTTCTTGACATCATGGAAGAGTCGTTTGACGAGATTGCTTCCGATAAAACCAGCAGCGCCTGTCACGAGAATGGTTTTGTCCTCGAGATTTATATTATATTTTACCATTTTTGAAAGTATGAATTATTGTATAACATCGTTTCATATTATACGATCAGTATGTTGCAGCCGTTGGTGGTATCGAACCACAAGCATTCGCTCTACCTGCACAACGGCTTCCAAAAAATGTTAGATATGCTCTTCCACACCACGGAAGTGGACATTCAGTTCATGGAGATGCTCCAAAAGGGTGCCCAGTGGCGTGCCCTCCGTCATCTTCGCAAAGGCATTGACATCCTTGGGGAAGCATTTTCCACCATAACCAAACTTACCGTCAGGACCGGGCACATAAGTGTGGGTATCATTGATGTAGCCCGAGAGGAGCATTCCCGTATGTACCTTTCGCCAATCGCCACCCATCTGCTCGCAATATTCACGACAGGCATTAAAATAAGTCACCTTGTAAGCTCCAAACACATTGTGCATATATTTGGTCAGCTCAGCCTCCAAAGGAGTCATGACGGTAAACTTCTTGCCAACAAAGATCTTTGTGAGTAATTCATGCGCACCAGTGAACACCATAGTCTGCCTCTTGAAGTCCTCGATAAACGTACGTTCAGTGAGAAACTCTGGCATATAGCACACCTGATGCTTCGTCTCACGAGAGAGCATATCGCTGGTTCCAGGAAGAATAGTGGTTCTGACAAAGACGGGGACATCTGGCAGATTTGATATCAGTTCTTTCATGAGCGTCAAATCCTGTGTTCCATCATCTTCCGTGGGCACATGAATCTGCAAGAACGCAATATCCACGTGGCTCAGATCATCATGATATCCCTTTGCGGGGTCACTGATAAACAGTTTACACTCTGGATTGTTGTGCTCCAACCAATCCTTCAGGGCTCCACCGACGAAGCCACAACCGATAATTCCTACGTTAATCATGTTTTTTTGTTTTAAACGTCTAAATTTATTTAGCTTTGTTTTCTGAAATGATTTTCAGATCATCTTCTGCATTTATTCCTTTCAGCTGATTGAGTTCGTTATGCGTGGCTGCTAAACGGGCTTTGAAATCGGAATCAAGTTTTTCGCGCTCATGGGCGTATGCTACCTTCAGCTTTTGCTCGCGTGCCTTAAATTCTGCACTGACTTCAGCGGCGATTGAATGGCGAAGGGATTCCGAAATATTTACACCACCGTCTCCTGTCATAAAAGCCATGAGCTTTTGCATCATGTCATTTATCTGGTCTATCTTTTCACACAGTTGTTTGTTCAGGCTTGAAGCCAAAGCCTCCAGCTCCTCTATTCGCTTTTCGCGAGATAGAAGTTCTTTGCGAAGCTGCTGGTTTTCGGCTGCCCAGTCATGCACTTGCGCACTAATCGCTTGTGTGGACTTGTTTTCAGGCTTCATTATGGCTGGGACATAAACATCGTGGTTTACTTCTAATAGATCAAATCCTTACGAAGTAAGGGGTATGGCTGGCGGAGAAGCTGTCAAGGGGACACATTAATCACTGTTAATCCAGCTTTAATCGTTCATTAATGCTTTGTAAGCCATCAGTCTGATGTCAATCCTTTTGGGGTTGGGTAGAGGAATGGAACTGCTGATAGGCTTCCCGAGCATTAGGGGCCACGATATGATTGCCACCGAAGATGTTGATGATGATCTGTGGATCTTTGTGCTGCCAGAGTTTGTCGATGACGGCCTGGACGATGCGTTCTTCCAAAACGGCATCAGATGGCTTCGCCTGTGGTTTCTCCAACTGCTCCGCCTTGGAAGACGGGGTTTCCTGCTCTTTTGCTAAGGCTTCGGTTGATGCCGAGGCGCGAGCGTCAAAAAACAGGTTAAAAGGACTCCTGTGACGTCGTTCAGATGATTTGCATTGCTTATAGCCAAAGTATGCTGCAGCGGCTATCTGAGCTATCATTATCTCTATTCCGATCATGGCGATTAACGTTTGGGGTGAGACTTACGGCGCGCGATCAAAGCGTCATTGATACGGGCGCGAACGTTGTTCACGCTTCTTCCAGAAGTGATGTTGGTGGCGAAGGGCAACAGGAGCTGGATGAAGCTACTCCTTACGACTATTTCCTCGGTGAGTTTGGTCTCTTGATCGAGCATGGAGACGACAACCAAGGCAAGCTCTGTGGCGTTGTTGCAGTCACGAATCTGAGCGAGGAAGTCCGAGAGGCATTCCTCGCCAATATAGAGGGCGAGTTTCCTGGCCTCAGGGAAGTCGGCATCGGAAGAACTGTCTTCAGCGGCTTCCTTCTTGCTGAGTATTTTCTCGGCAAACTGGTCGCCATTGAAGTTTTGTACGGCCTTTGTGGCGTTGGGCAGAACCTGGACGATACTGTCGTAGATGCTAATTTTAACGTCGTTCATAATGCGGTTTTGGTTATTTATGAGAAAATGGGTAAATGAATTGCGAACGGAATGAATGGATTATGAATGGATTGTAAATGGATTGTAAATGGATTGTAAACGGTTATGAATGAATTTGCATTCGGTTGTGCCATTTCGTAATTTTGTATAAGACAAGCTGCACTCGGCAATTTGAAAGCGCGCTTTCATTGCGCTCATTTGCATTGTCTTTGCATAAGACAAGCTGCACTCGGCAATTTGAAAGCACGCTTTCATTGCGCTCATTTGCATTGTCTTTGCATCCGTAATCACCGTCAACAACTGGCAAGGTGAATCATTATCAACTTCAAAAACTATCAAGGCAATGAAACAAAATCGCAGTCCCACCAAGTCCGCAGAACGGCGGCTAAACAAATCGGTTACGTATCGGTCTCGTATCAATCCCGTATCGTTCTCGTATCAATCCCGTATCGTTCTCGTATCGTCCTCCTATCGTTCTCCTATCGTTCTCGCTTCCGGAAGCGGAAACAATACGGAAACGATACGGAAACAATAGAAGAAGCAAGGGAGAAACAAGGGAGAATGCTCCCAACTCAAAACATTTTCAGATTTTTAAAACTTTACAATTATGGGAAGACTCAATGGTATTTTAACCAAACTCCAGGGATCAGTAGGTAGCTTTACCTTCAGTCGCTGGAGTGATGGGGACACGTCGGCGTCGCGTACCGTGGCGGTGAATGAAGACTTGTCGCTGACGGCTTACTTCACCAAGACGACGTCGGGTGGGGAGTCTTCGGAGACGAACCCCGACGGTGGCGGCGGCAATTTGGGTGACTAAGCAGTAGGGTGCTGAGGGCGCGGGCGCCCTCAGCACCTTTCGTTTTTTACATTAATCGCCGTTAATCGGACATTAATCTATTCGTTAATACTTTATGCTGCGGCTTCTTGCTGATATAGGGAAAACAACTAGAACAACAAGTACAATATTTTACAATGCTTCGCCGGGACACACGCTATGCGTGACACAAACCTGCTGGAAGGGAAACAACAAAGAACAACAAAGAGGACAGTAAAGCTGTCCTTTTTTCTTGCTGAGAGCTAGGGTTGGGTCTAAGAATGAGTTGCAAACCAGTTGATGGACTCGTCAACGATGGGGTTCTTGGGCATCTCCCGCTGAAGGTCGCCCACTTGGCAGGCACCATCCTCGAAGGACAAGACGGGGATGCTCATGGCTTGTTGGTGGGCCATGATGTAGAGACGCTTGACGACGAAATAGGAATGGGACGCTATAAAGAACTGGACGCCAGCATTGGCAAGGCTCAATATGGTGTCGAGCAAGCGACCGATGAGCGAAGGGTGGAGGTTCGCTTCCACCTCGTCGATGAGGATGATTGACTGGTTGTCAAGATAGTGATTGCCAAGGAGAAGGTCGAGGATAGAGAGTTTCTTCACACCCTCTGATGTCGCGGCGATGTCATACACACGACGGCTCTTATCGCGAAACTGCCATTCTTTCTTGTCCTCATTATACTCAAGGCGACCACCGACCATATCACTCACATTCTGGCGCGCTTCGGCAAAACTCTTATAGTTCTTACCTTTCTGTGTACGGCTCAGGGCCTTGGCCAAATCGCTGTATGGCTCTTCAAAACCGAATCGATTCTCGTCCTTGGCCTCTAAAATAATGTCCTTGATGGAGATGATTTCTTTGGCTGGGATGAAGACGCTATTTGACGACCGCGGATTGAACGTGTTTTGGTCTATATTTGCCTGCTTGGTGGTGGACGGACCAAACGAATAGGTAAACACCTCTCCCGCGTCGGACTCCATCGTGAAGGACAGATTGCTCTCTCCTTTCTTCACAATGTTTCCCAACGCGGATGTTTGGAAAGTCCAGTACAACTTATCCGAGAGTATTTCTCTGTCAGTACGGTTTTCCTTGCCTCGCTGGTAGGTTTCCACTGCCTTGATGGCAGAGAAGAGTGCTTTCAGAAGGAACGTCTTACCCGACTGGTTGGGACCTATAATGAGATTGATTTTCCCAAGAACGCCCGTGTCCAGCTGAGAAATGGCACCAAGATTATCGACAGTAATACGCTTGATCATCGTTTAAATCTTTAATTCGTGTATTGACAATTGAAATCGGATGGTGCAAAGGTAAGTATTTTCTGTGAGACGAAGACATCTTTGACAGAAATTATCGGTCTATGCAGGCGGGATTTAGTCGCGGCGGAAGATGTCGCGGGTATAGACCTTGGAGGCGACGTCGCGGAGGGAGTCGTCGAAGCGGTTGGCGATGATGGCTTTGCTGCGGGACTTGAAGGTGGCGAGGTCGTTGACGACGAGGCTGCCGAAGAAGGTGGTGCCGTCGGGGAGCGTGGGCTCGTAGATGATGATCTCGGCGCCCTTGGCCTTGACGCGCTTCATGATGCCCTGGATGGCGGACTGGCGGAAGTTGTCGGAGTGGGACTTCATCGTCAGGCGATAGACGCCGATGACGGGGGCCTCTCCCCTACCCTCGCTGCCATACTGGTTGTTGGCGCTGTAGGCGTACCAGCCGGCCTTGGTCAGGACGGCGTCGGCGATATAGTCCTTGCGCGTGCGGTTGGACTCGACGATGGCGGTCATCATGTTCTGGGGCACGTCCTGGTAGTTGGCGAGCAACTGCTTCGTGTCTTTCGGGAGGCAGTAGCCGCCATAGCCGAAGGAGGGGTTGTTGTAGTGGGTGCCGATGCGGGGGTCGAGGCCCACGCCCTCAATGATGGCACGGCTGTCGAGGCCCTTGACCTCGGCATAGGTGTCGAGTTCGTTGAAGTAGCTGACGCGGAGGGCGAGGTAGGTGTTGGCGAAGAGTTTCACGGCCTCGGCTTCCTTCATGCCCATGCCCAGGACGGGGATGCCCTTGGTCTTCTCGCGCGGGCAGACGCCGTCGGCGATGGGGAGCGGGCCGTCGAAGGTGAAGCTGTCGCCATTGCCAATGGCGCCCTCTACGAGCAGGGCGGCGAAGGTGCCGGCAGCCTGGCGGAGGCGATCGACGTCGGCGATGGAGGCGATGGCCTGGTCTTCATCGGCGAAGTCGGGGTGGTTCATCTGCTTCGGGTAGCCGACGATGATGCGGCTCGGGTAGAGGTTGTCGTAGAGGGCCTTGCTCTCGCGCAGGAACTCGGGGGAGAAGAGGAGGTTGAACTGCTTCACGCCCTGGCGCGCGTAGCGGAGGTAGAGGCTGCGGGTGTAGCCCACGGGGATGGTCGATTTGATGATCATCACGGCGTTGGGGTTGACGGCCAGCACGAGGTCGATGACTTCCTCGACGTGGGTGGTGTCGAAGTAGTTCTTCACCGGGTCGTAGTTGGTCGGGGCGGCGATTACCACGAAGTCGGCGTCGGCATAGGCCGATTTGCCGTCGAGGGTGGCGACGAGGGTGCCATGGCCTGGCTGCTCAGCCTCATCGGGGCCCACGCAGGGCAGGAGGCTGGGGTCGCCGAGGTATTTCTCGATGCAGTCGTCCTGGATCGGCGAGACGCGGCGGTTGAGTTTCTCGACTTTCTCGGGAATGACATCGACGGCTGTTACATGGTGGTGTTGGGCCAGCAGGGTGGCAATGCTCAGGCCGACGTAGCCTGTGCCGGCCACGGCGACCTTGATATTTTTGAAATCACGCATATTTTTGATTATTTTTATTCGATTTGTTATAATTGTACCAGGACAACTTTTAGGACATATAGAAAAACAACTTGAACAACGGGGACAACTTGAACAACTTTGTCAGACAGATGAATCTGTCTTTGGGAGAAGTTGAAAAACAACTTTGGACAAAGGGAAACAACTTGAACAACGTTGGGAGACAGATGAATCTGTCTTGGGGAAAAGTTGAAAAACAACTTGAACAACGGGGACAACTTGAACAACGTTGGGAGACAGATGAATCTGTCTTGTAGGGGGAGTAGAAGAGGCTACGCGTAGGCATACAATTTTACCTCTGGGCTGGATTTGCGTCCTGTCCAGGAAGATGGTTGCCCTTTGGAAAAGAGATACTTTTCATGTCAATAGAAAAGCAGTCGTTTCGTCGGCTGTAGAACGAGCGTCAGAACTATCCAGTGTCTAATACTCCCCTACTTTATGTCTTTTGGCCAAGCCTTTGTCTAACAAAGGAATTGCGTCCGTCTTGCAAAGATCATAGTCATGACATTCATTGTTTACCAGCCATTTAGAAAAGCAAACATGTGGCCTAAAAACTTCAAGCGGATCAAAGTTCAGCTCCTGCTTGCAAATCCATGTGGCTAATTTCCTACGATTTTCTGCGGGCCTGCTTTCACACAATGCCCGACTTTGCCCGCAAAGGTAATGCTTTTCCCGCATTTATTGCCATTTCTCACGAAAAAAAATCGTGTGGAGGCTGATTTTTGAGGAAAATCGTTTCGGGGCATGAGGGAAAGCAACACTTGGGACATGGGGAAAACAACGCTTGGGACAACAAGTACAATAAATAAGGTTCTTCGGGAAAATGGAGTGATTCGACGTGGAGACATAGAAGACAACTTGAACAACTTTTACAACAAGTAACAACTCTTTTTGCGGGGGGAATGGAGAAAATGGGGAATAAATTTGGTGCATCGTGGCGATTGTGGTATCTTTGTGTCCTCAAATCCCTGCGTACAGACGGGGGCAGACAAGCACAGAAAAAGCAACTATGCAACAACGAGACTACTTCATACGCATCATCGAGGAGTTTATGGCCGCCGTGGCCCGGTTTTTGGAAAAGGCCGAGGGCAAGCGCAACGACGACGAGCTGCGCGACCTCTACCGCCAGTATGTCGGCGACTACGAGCTGCTGCGCAATATGACCGTGGAGGAGGCCATCGGCTACGCCCACGACCAATGGGCGGAGGGGCAGCGGATGCAAAAACTGGAGATGCTCGCCGAACTGCTCTATGCCGAGGGGAGCTACAAGCAGCAGCCCCTGCGCGGGATGTTGCTCGACAAGGCCTTCCGCCTCTACGACTATGTGGATGGTCACAGCAGCGACTTCTCGATCGCCCGCAAGCAGCGGATCGCAGAGATACAGGGGATGATAGCCCGAGGAACACAAAAATAGATTATGGAGAACATTGAAGACAAGCGCATCGCCGTATTGCTTTCGGGCGGTGTCGATAGTAGCGTGGTGGTCTATGAGTTGGCCCGCCAGGGACTGCACCCCGACTGCTTCTACATCAAGATAGGACCGGAGGAGCAGGAGGAATGGGACTGCAACTCGGAGGAGGACATGGAGATGGCGACGGTCGTGGCACAACGCTACGGTTGTCGGCTGGAGGTGGTGGACTGCCACCGGGAATACTGGGACCAGGTGACGCGCTACACGATGGAGAAGGTGCGGGCGGGATTCACGCCCAACCCCGACGTGATGTGCAACCGCCTCATCAAGTTTGGTGCCTTCGACGAAAAGCGCGGCCACGACTACGACCTTATTGCCACGGGCCACTATGCGCAGACGGAGTGGATAGACGGGCGCAAATGGCTCACGACGAGTCCAGACCCCGTGAAGGACCAGACCGACTTCCTGGCCCAGATACACCCATGGCAACTGAAGAAGGCGCTCTTCCCCATCGGCCACTACATGAAGGACGAGGTGAGGCAGGTCGCCGAGCGCGAACATCTGATCAACGCGCGCCGCAAGGACTCGCAGGGCATCTGCTTCCTGGGCAACATCGACTACAACGAGTATGTGCGCCGCTATCTCGGCGAGCAGCCCGGAGATATCATCGAGCAAGAGACGGGGCGCATTATCGGACAGCACAAGGGTCTGTGGTTTCATACCATCGGACAGCGGAAGGGCCTCGGACTGGGGGGCGGACCGTGGTTTGTCATCCGCAAGGACGTGGAGCAGAACATCCTCTACGTCTCCCACGGCTACGACCCGGCGACGGCCTATAAGCGCGACTTCGCCATCCACGACTTCGACTTCCTGACGGAGGGCGTGACGAGCGTGCCCGACCGCATCACGTTCAAGATCCGCCATACGCCCGAATTCCACTACGCTACGGTGGAGACGCTGTCCGACGGAAGGATGGTGGTCCACTCTGACGACCCGATACACGGGGTGGCCCCGGGACAGTTTTGTGTGGTCTATGACCAGGCGCACCACCGCTGCTACGGTTCGGGCGAGATCGCATGGGCACAGGAGACGCCGAAGGCATGATCCAACGGACGCATCCAACAGAATAGCCCAACCGGGGGCTCCAACGAATGGAGCTGGGACTACGATCTTCTTCAACCAACACAATGGAACAAGACAAGGAACAGAACAAGGAACAAGACAAGGAAAAGGAGCGCCGCCCCCGGAGCAGCTTCGGCAGACGGCTCCGGAGCAAGCGGACCTGGGGGTCGGTGGTCCTGATGGCCGTGATCGCCGTCATCATCTGGCAACTGACGCCCGTCTCGGACGCGGAGGTGCGCCGCAATGAACTGGTGGTGGAGGTGAGGTCGTGGTATGAGCTGCGCAACGACAGCGGCGTGGTACTGACGGTCGGCGAGATCGAGGGCGACACGGCCTTGACGGACATCAGCGTGGATACGCTGCATCCTACGGCCCACGTGGAGCTGTCGGCGGGCTACTGGGTGAACCGTTTTCGAAGGTTTCCCTCCTGCCACGGGCGCATCGTCACGAAGGCTGCCCCCGCCTCCTCGCAACTGGTGGATAGCGGGAGCCAAGACCTCCACACGGTGGTGCGACGCCAGGCGGAGCGCATCGAAAACGAACTGGCCAGTCTGCAGACGCAGCAGAACGAGCTCCACTACTATCGGCGGACACACAACGTGCAGGACTACGGCTATGGGGCCATCGCCACCTACTCGGTGGGGATCGACCACCGCATCGATTCGCTGCGCACGGTAGCGAAGCATCTGCTTGCCATCCAGCCCGACGAGCGGCTCAGTCTGCGGCGTGTGATCCGCTACAAACTGGTCCGCAGCGCGCAGGGAAAGCGTATATATAATAAGGAGTGTGAACTCTGGAGCGACGAGGAGGACGGCTATGTGGTCGTGCAACTGCCCCGCCACCATACGCCCGTGGGGGTCGTGACCCACATGGGTATCGGCGACGGCAAGGAGGCCATCGCCCAGCGCCAGGCGAAGCCCAGCAAGAAGAAGGTGGGCAAGCACGACGACCGCACGATCCGCGACTCATTAGGCATCTATACCGGCCAGCTCGACTCGCTGAAGCGGCCGAGCGGCTACGGGCGGCGCTGGGGACACCGAGGGGAATACTACGAGGGCCATTTCGAGGCAGGACTGCCCGACGGCTTCGGATTCTATATCGCTCCGCGCCAGTACTTGCAGGCGGGAGAATGGCGCAAGGGCGTGTTCAAAGGGGAGAAACTGACCTATAACAAGGAGCGCATCTACGGTATCGACGTGTCGCGCCACCAGCACGAGCGGGACGGAAAGTGCTACCCCATCGACTGGGACCGCCTGCGCATCACCCACCTTGGGACGCTGAGCGACAAGCGGGTGAGGGGGAAGGTCGATTATCCGGTCTCTTTCGCCTACGTGAAATCGACGGAGGGCTGCACGGTCTTCAACGCCTACTACGAAGACGACTACCGCGACGCGCGCAAGGCGGGAATCAGGACGGGCACCTATCATTTCTTCTCCCTCACGTCGGGGGGCAAGGCGCAGGCCCGCCATTTCCTGGAGAAGAGCCACTACCGCAAGGGGGATTTGCCGCCCGTGCTCGACGTGGAGCCCACGGACTGGCAGATCAGCCAGGCGGGCGGAGCGGAGGTGATGTTTCGGCAGGTGCGGGCCTGGCTGCAGGAGGTGCAACGGGAATGGAAGGTCTATCCGATCCTCTACATCAGTCAGTCGTTTGCGCTGAAGCACATGCCGCTGGCTCCCGACCTGGGCGACAACTATTTTGTCTGGATAGCCCGCTATGGCGAGTATATGCCTCACTTCAAACTCACCTACTGGCAACTGTCGCCGGACGGAAGGGTGAGGGGAATCCGCGGAGATGTGGACATCAACGTCTATAATGGCTACGAGAACCAGTATCACCAGTTTTTGGAACGCCACGGGAAAAAGTAGCTTCGAAGGGTGCTGAAATCCCTATTTTGAGCCTCCGAGACAGTCTTTTGGGCGGTCTCGGAGGCTTTTTTTGAAAAAAGACAGAAAAAAGTGGGAAAAAGTTTTGGTGGAAAGAAAAAAGTGCGTACCTTTGCACTCGCAATCAAGCAATGACGGTTGCTAAAAACAATGGGATATGGTGTAATGGTAACACTACAGATTCTGGTCCTGTCATTCCTGGTTCGAGTCCGGGTATCCCAACTACTTCGAAGTCCAAGTTGATTTTTTCAACTTGGATTTTTTGTTTTATCCCCCTCCCTTACTACAATAGGAGACAAAAGGGAAAACAACTTGCTAATCAGGGAAAACAACAAAAACAACAAGTACATATAAGAACACAAAAACCAGCTGAAAGGGAAACAACAAATAAAAACACAACAGGACCGTAAAGCTGCCCCTACCCTACTGTCTTTTTTCTAAACAACCCTGCTTTTCATCCGTTATTGGACTGAAAATGGGCAATGGAAACAGAAAAACGCAGGAGAAAACAGAAAAATGAACCAAAAATTTGGAAGTACAGAACAATCTACATACCTTTGCACCCGTTTTTCACCAACGAACGTAAAATAACGAATGCAAAGAAAGAAACTTGCATGCATTGCGATGGCAATGCTTTCGCAGACCGCCGTCTTCGCGGGTGGTCTTCTGACCAACACCAACCAGAGCTTCATCTTCGGTCGCAACTTCGCCCGTGATGGTGTGATTGCTATCGATGGAGTCTATTCCAATCCTGCCGGCGTGGCCTTCCTGGGTAAGGGCCTCCACCTCTCTCTCGGTGGTCAGAGCGCCTCACAGACGCGTACCATCCGTAGCGGCATGACGCTCCTCAAACCTGCTGGCCTCCCCATGACCGACGAACAATGGATGCAGTCGCCCTACGCCCATCCGCTGAGCCTCAACGGAGGCGATGCCAACGGCATCAAGAGTTTCAAGGGTGAAGCCTCGGCTCCGTTCATACCTTCGGTACAGGCGGCCCTGAACTACGACAAGTGGGGATTTCAGTTTGCCTTCGGCCTCGTGGGCGGTGGCGGTAAGTGTACCTTCAACCGCGGTCTCGGATCCTTCGAGCGCCAGGTGGCCCTGCTGCCCTCCATTCTGCAGTTGGCCAACACCACCTACCAGCAGAAGTATGGCATCGACCTCGGACTGGGAAGCAACACGCCGGGCTACTCCGTAGAGAGCTACATCCACGGTCAGCAGTACGTCTTCGGATTCCAGTTTGGTTCCACCTACAAGGTCAATGAGAATCTGGCTGTCTATGGCGGCTTCCGCTTCAACTACATCTACAACAAGTATGAGGGAAGCATTTCCAACATCACCGTGAACATCAACGGCCAAAACGAGAATCTCTATAGCTACCTCGGCACCAAGGCGGACGCCCTGGCCAATCAGGCGCTCTCCTATCAGGAGCAGGCCAGCAACTATACTCGCTTGGCCCAAGAGGCGACACTCGCTGGCAACGAGCAGGCCGCACAGCAGTATGCTGCCGCTGCTGAGCAACTCACGAAGGGTGCACAACTGGCGCAGGGTGGCGCGCAGGCCATTGGTGGCGTGCGGAGTCAGGTGGCCGACCGCAACCTCGACTGCACGCAGCGCGGATGGGGTATCACGCCGATCATCGGTGTTGACTACCGCTGGGGCAAACTCAACCTCGGTGCGCGCCTGGAGTTCACGACACATCTCAACATCGAGAACGACACGAAGGTGGACGACACGGGCCTCTTCGCCGACGGTGTGAACACGCCCAACGACATCCCGGGCATCCTCACCGTGGGTGGTTGCTACGAGATACTGCCGACCTGGCGTGTGATGGCGAGCTACCACTACTACTTCGACAAGGACGCCCGCATGGACAAGGACAAGCAGAAGTTGCTCAGCAGCAACACCTGGGAGTGGGCCTTGGGATCGGAGTATGACATTTCAGACGCCCTCACGGTGAGTGCGGGAATGCAGCGCACGAAGTATGGTCTCGGCGACGGCAGTTACCTCACGGACATGTCATTCACGACGAGCAGCTACTCCTATGGCTTTGGCGCAAAGGTGCGCGTTGCCCCGAAAGTCACGGTGGAGGCCAGTTATTTCTGGACCAACTACGAGACCTTCGACAAGGAGTATGACCAGGAGTATAGCGCAGCCGGCATGTCGGCCAAGGCCCACAACACCGACCAGTTCACCCGCACCAACAAGGTGTTTGGTGTCGGCGTAAACCTCGATTTCTAAGAAAAGCACACACATAGACGCCCATTGCCCAGCAATGGAACAACGAAAGCGGAGAGAGACTACGGGTCGGGGCTCAGCCCTCCCACAGTTTTCGCTCCGCTTTTTTATTGCGAGCTATTTAAAACGACACATGCAACTTATAGGTTGCTTTTTTTAGGCTCATCCAAAAAATGGCGTGATAGGACAGTCCGTGTTGCTTCAACAGAACATGCTGATAAGGGATATTCCTTATATGAAAAGTTGCTCCATCGTAACTTCACTATGCACCAAACTATGATGCAGCCCGTCAGCGATGCCATAGGTTGTAACAAAGGTGATGACCAAAGAGAACTTGGTCTTGGTAGAGCTTTGGAAAAGTTCTAAGCGCTGCCTTAGCAACTGTTCGTATGCCTCCGTTATGCGGTATTGCGATTTGCTGAATTTCATCTCGCACAAATGGATGATGCGGTCAGCACGTTTGATGACCAAATCGATCTGTCCACCATTTTGCCCATCAGTTGCTGCCTTGCGCCATGATGAGACTTCGGTAGCCATCCCCGAAATACCCAAGGCACGCTTGATGCTGTCCGTGTGCATAAGGCATACTATCTCAAATGTAAGTCCCTGCCACGTAGAAACTTGACGCGACTCAAAATGATGACTCCACCATTGTTCGTCGCCCGAAACATCGGGCAAGATGAACTTATAATAAAACAAAGTATAGAAATCCACTAAACGATAGATGGTATCTTTCACCTTATGAGCGAAATTCTGATTTCGGGAAACGAAGTCGCATCGTTCAAGATTGGTCAGCACACGCGTGAGGGTTCCACCAGTGATTCCTGTAGCCTTAGATATTTCCTCACGAGACATTCCATCATGATGGGCAGCCAAACCCTTCACCACACTGATATATAAGTCGGCGTTTGAAAACAAAGCATTGTAGAGTTCGTCGAACTCGCTTCGCATAATACCTCCTTGGGCAAAGAACAGTCTATCGACATTCTGCACGAGACTTTCTTTTGCATTGATGAGACTTAAGTAAAACGGGATGCCACCAAACACCATGTAACACTGCAATATTTGGTATCTATCCCATTTGCAGTGTTTTCTCAGAAGATACGCCTCTGTCTCATGCAAAGTGAAAGGTCGGACATAAATACTGCTTGTAATGCGAGCATGCAGTCCCCCTTGATTTTCTATCAGATTGTCCACCATCCATGAGGTAGCCGATCCACTGGCAATAAACACAATATCACTACGACGAGCAGCCCAGCCATTCCAGAAGTTCTCCAATGCCGCAACAAAGTCAGACTTCTGTGTGTCTATCCAAGGCATTTCATCTATAAAAACCACCTTTTTTCTGTTGGCATCGAGCGACTCAAGGTATTCTTCAAGCGCATCGAATGCGTCGAACCAATCGGAAAACTTATCAGGTTTCGTGCCAGAGAACTTTTTCAATGCTCGCGAAAAACTCGTAAGTTGTCTTTGGCGCGATAGATTATGGCCTCCGACAAACGTGAAGTCGTATTGTCCCTGATAGTATTGATCCACAAGAAAAGTCTTGCCCACTCTTCGCCGACCATACACTATGACAAATTCAGAACGATCGGACTCCATCACTCTGTGGAGTTCTTGACACTCTCGCTCTCTACCAACAAGTTTGCTTCTCATGCCCATACCGTTTATCTATTAACCTTGGCAAAGGTAGCGTTTTTATGGCAGCAAAAAGAAAAAACACGCGATTTTCTACCCAAATCTATGCCAAGAAGGGAGATTTGGGTAGAAAATCGCCCATTTTTGACCTAAATCAAGCCATCACTCACCCTGTTGCTACGGGACGAACAGTAGTATCATCACGCTATTAATCTATGACAACATGCTATCTATAGTAAGCAGCTTGCCTGGTGATAAAGGCTATAAAAGTGGTATGGAAATCTTGCTGCGAAATTCCCATACCGCTTATATTCAATGCTTCGAGCTGAGATAAAGAAAATCAGCTTGTGAGCGATTAGTACTCGTCCTCGTTGAAGAGGAAGTCCTCCTTGGTGGGGTAGTCGGGCCAAATATCCTCTATGCCCTCATAAACCTCTCCTTCGTCCTCGATCTCCTGCAGGTTCTCGAGCACCTCCAGAGGTACACCCGATCGTGTGGCATAGTCTATCAGCTCATCCTTTGTTGCGGGCCATGGCGCGTCTTCCAGCTTTGAAGCCAATTCAAGAGTCCAATACATAGTCTTCTGTCTTTAAGTTTATAAAAATTTGCGTGCAAATATACTATATTTTATTTGAACTGCAAGCGCTATGGCGTATTTTTTCGCACACACTGCAAACAAAGTTGAAATAACTACCTATATAAGCAGGAATAACTACCTATATCAATAGAAATAGCCACGAATCTTGGGGGCACATGGAAGCCTTTTGCACTAAAAGTTGATCTTATAGTGCTGCTTATACTTCTTCTTGTCGAAGAAGAGAAGGCCACAATAGTAGAGGTCGAAACTGACGCGCACGCGCTTGTCCTGCAAGATGCGCGCCCAGCTGCGGCGGGTCTCTCCATTGCGGTGGATGCCCTCCACGATGAGCAGGGAAGCATCTGTGGCCCGCTTGATCAGGGCCAAGACCTGCTGCTCCATATCCTGTCCATGGGCCACGACAGCCAGCGAGAAGGAATCCTCAGTAAGTGAGCAAGCCCCCTCCCCCATCGAAGAAAACACCATCCGGAGGCAACCCGCATGAAGGTAGGCCCGCTTGGCCTCCGAGACATCGCCCACCAGCACGGCCTCGTCGGCCTGCTGGTGGTTGGCGATACGGAGGTAGAGTTCGCAGACCCTCCGTTCCCGCTTTGAGAGATGCGGGAACAGGGGGCGGAGGTCGTCGTAGGCATAGTAGGGATAGTGCTCATTGACGACATAGCGCACGAAGCGGTAGGCCCAGGGTGACTGGATACCGAAGCCACGGCAATACTTTGCCCGGCTCATCCACAACACGCCACGTCGCAATCGAGACAACATTGCCATGGTTTCTGAGACTAGACCTAAGGTTACGCCTCGATGGGCTTGCAATGATCCTGGAGCCAGGCCAAGTCTTCGCCATCGAGATAGGGAGCGAGCTTCTCGCAGACCATCTGGTGATAGGCGTTGAGCCACTGCTTCTCCTCGGCGGTGAGGAGGGAACAATCGACGGGCGCAAGGTCTATCGGACAGAGCGTCAGCGACTCCATCTGCAGGAATCGGCCCAGTTCGGTCTCCATATAATCCTTGATCAAGCACGTGTTTTCAATGCGCACACCAAAGCGGTCGGACAGATAGATGCCCGGCTCGTTGGTGACGGTCATTCCCGCACGCAGGGCAGCCGGCATATACTCCATGCGCACCTGGTGGGGACCCTCATGGACATTGAGGTAGGAACCTACGCCGTGGCCCGTGCCGTGGAGGTAGTTGAGACCCGCGCGCCATAGCGGTTCGCGTGCCAAGGCGTCGATCTGCGTGCCACTGCAACCATCGGGGAACTTTGCCAACTCCAACTGGATATGGCCCTTGAGCACCAGCGTATAGACGCGGCGCTGCTCTTCGGTGACAGGACCCAAAGCTATCGTGCGCGTGATATCGGTCGTGCCGTCCTGATACTGTGCGCCACTGTCGATCAAGACCAAGCCACGGGCCTCCACGGGGATATCCGTCTCGGGAGTGGCCTCGTAGTGGACGATGGCACCATGGGCCTCATAGCCCACAATGGTATCGAAAGAAATGCCACGGAAGAGATCTTGCTCCGCACGCAGGGCCGTGAGTTTCTTGTCGAGGGAGATCTCCGTCTGTCCTCCTGCCTCCACGGCGGGCTGAAGCCAGCGCAGAAACTTCACCATCGCCACGCCGTCGCGCGTCATGGCACGGCGGTAGCCCGCTATCTCGGCTTCGTTCTTGACCGCCTTCATGGCGGGGATGGGCGACGGGGCAAACCTCACCACCGATTTCTCGAGGGCACAGGAGGCGAGATAGTAGCAAGTCTTCACACTGTCCAGCAGCAGACCGTCCTCGAAGGCATGAGACCGCAGGTAGTCGGCCACGGCAGCATAGGGCTGCACCGCCACGCCAAGGTCGGAGAGGTAGCGACGCACCGCGTCGTCGAGTTTCTCCTCGTTGACAAAGAGCGTGGCACTTTCCTGCTCTATCATCAAGTAGGAGACGAAGACAGGATTGCAATAGACGTCGGAGCCACGCAGATTCAAAGTCCAGGCAATGTCGTCGAGGGCTGAGACGAGCATGGCCTCGGCATCACAACTGCGCAGCGACTCACGGATGCGGGCGAATTTGCTCTCCGTCGTCTCGCCAGCAAACTCCAGGGGATGGAGCTCCACCTTCGCTGTCGGGATGGAGGGGCGGTCCGTCCAAATCTCGTTGAGCGGGTCGAAATCGGTACGCACCTGGATATCGTAGCCCTGGAAGAAGGCCTGCATCCTCTGCACCTCGTCCGTGCCATTGACCCATCCGTCGAGACCCACCACAGGATGGGAGGCCCCACGGAGTTGTTCGGCCAGCCAGTCGGTGATCGTCGGCGTGCCCTCCACCTTGAGTTTCATCAGCATGATACCCGTGCCGCGGAGTTGCTCCTCGGCAGCAAGGAAGTAGCGGGAGTCGGTCCAGAGCGCGGCAGCATCCATCGTGACGACGACCGTGCCAGCCGAACCATTGAAGCCTGAGATCCACTCGCGACCCTTCCAATGGTCGGCGACATACTCACTATTGTGTGCATCTGTGCTGGGGAAGATGAAAGCCCCCAGTCCCTCGCGCTCCATCACCTGGCGGAGCGCGGCTATTCTTTCTACGATCTTAGTCATTATATATAGGGTATTTGGTTGATGGTTTCTGAAAGTTATTATCGGTCCTACTCACACATCGCCCGGCAGATGCGGTCCTGCAGTCCATTGGCCTGGCTGGCGCGGATGGTTCCCTGGTTGAGAATGCAGAAGGCCAGGCGGTGGCCATTGCTGGCCGTGCAGAATCCTGCAAGCGTCTTGACACTCGTCACCGTGCCCGTCTTGGCCCGCACATTGCTATCGGCCGCCGTGCCACGAAGCCGCTTGCGGAGCGTGCCGTCGCGTCCGGCGATGGGCAGCGTGGGAAGCAGGGCCTCGTAGGCCTCCGTGTTATGGTAGTTGAGGCGCAAGAGGTGGACGAGGAGGTCGGCCGTGACATAATTGTAGAGCGAGAGGCCACAACCATCGGCCGCGTAGTACTGCGCAGGATCAAGGCCTGCCGCACGCACCACCTGGTTGATCACCTGTCGGCCCTGGCGCGCACCTGCACGCCGCACACCCGTGCTCTTGGCCAACTGGTAGAAGACCGACTCGGCATGGAGGTTGTCGCTCTTCTTCATCATCCGCTGCAACACCCGCGTGAGGTCGTGGGTCTCCTCGGCCAGCAGCGTGGATCCTGCGGGGAGCGTGGCGTCGCCCAGCGTTCCCTCCAGGACAATGCCGGCCGCTCGCAGGCGCGAAGATAGTTCGGCCAGGAAGCGGTCGCGACGGTTGTAGAGCAGGGGCGAGAGCGGCGGATTGCTATCGTCGTCGTCCCAGCACCAGCCCTCTCCCATCGGTTTGTCGTCCTTCATCGACTTGTCGGCCAGCAGGTCGCCCGTGATACGGCGGATGCCTTTTTCACGCAGCGCACGGACGAAGGCGCGCATATTGGCGTCGCCAAAGAGGGGGTCCATGCCACCGACACAATAGAGCGAACCGTGGAGCACGCCCGTGGAGTCGATGTCGCCACGGCAGTAGAGGCGCGTGGAAAACTTATAGTCCACGCCCAGGCGGTCGAGGGCCGTGATGGCGGTGACACACTTTTGGACAGAGGCCGGGCGCATCCGCTGGGCCTCGTTGAAGCGATAGACACACTGGTCGGCACTGAGGTCCCAGACCATCACTGCCATTTGGGTGCTTTGAAGCAGTGGATCCTCAACGATGGCGGCCATGCGGTCGGCAAAACTATCGGTCCAAAGGCGGTCGAAATCGGCGCCATCGGCTACGACGGGACGGTCCGCCAAAGGAACCGTATCGGTGTCGGCCACTTCGGCGACGGGTGCTGCCACCAGCCCGGCGTCCTCGGCCAGGAGACGAGCCACGCGGGCACTATCAACATAGACGAGATTGACCTGCGCCTGCATGGGCAGAGCCAGCAGGGCGGTCAGGAGGAAGAAAAGTTTTCTACGAATACTTGTCATTGTTCTTTTGTAGGTTTTTAAGATTAAGATTCTGTTTCTTTTTCTTGGCAAGTGTTCTTGGCAAGAGAGACACGCTTGCCGACTGCCTCGACAAACGAGGCTTCGTTCTCCGGGGTGAAGATACTGATGTTGTGGTCGCCATGCTCCACCATCACATAGCTGCCCGTGAGCAGGTGGCGGGGCATACGGCGAAGCGCCGTGATGGTCTGCAATGGGATGGCCTGTCCCCGTTGGCGCCCTATCCTGCCGCTCTGCGTGGTCAGTTGGTCGTCGTCGAGGACATAGTCGGTATGGATGCCACGGTCGATGCCCCGCACGGCCACGGCCACAAGCAGCGCGCCAAGCACAGCCATGGGGCACGTGCCGAACCAAAAGCAATAGAGCGAGGCAAGGGCGAGGAGCAGGATGCCGCACAGTTCGCCCAGCGTGAGTCGATGATGATATACTCTTGTCATAGTTCGACTGCAAAGGTACGAAAAAAATGGGGAGTCACTCCCATTTCGATCCAAGAAAAATAGATCTACACCTCGCCTTGGGCGATAAATTCTCAAAAAACATGCAACTTCCTGCCGTCACAAAGGAACTAAGCACAAAAATCGGGAGAAACATTCGCCCATCTGCCAATAAATGAGTAATTTTGCGGGCGAAACGTTATTCCGCTCCCCATAGGGAGCACAACTGTTTGCTTAGAAATGATTCATAAATACGATTTCCTGATCATCGGCGCTGGTATCGCCGGAATGAGCTATGCCTTGAAGATAGCCAAGGCGCACAAGGGAAGGGTTTGCATGATTTGCAAGACGACGCTCGACGAGGCCAACACCTCGTTCGCGCAGGGCGGTGTGGCTTCGGTGACGAACCTCGCCGTAGATGACTTTGACAAGCACATCAAGGACACCATGATAGCAGGTGACTATATCTCCGACCGCAAAGCCGTGGAGCAGGTGGTGCGCAATGCGCCGGCACAGATCCAGGAGCTGGTCGAATGGGGCACCCAGTTTGACCGCAAGGAGGACGGCAGTTTTGACCTCCACCGCGAGGGCGGCCACAGCGAGTTTCGCATCCTGCACCATGCCGACGACACAGGCGCCGAGATCCAGCGCGCCCTGATGGAGGCCTGCCGCAACCATCCGCGCATCGAGATCAAGGAGAACCACTTCGCAGTGGAGATCATCACGCAGCACCACCTCGGCGTTGAGGTGACGCGGCGCACGCCCGACATCGAATGCTACGGAGCCTACGTGCTCAATCCGGAGACCCAGAAGGTGGACACCTATCTGAGCCGCGTGACGCTGATGTGTACGGGCGGTTGCGGAGCGGTGTATCAGACGACGACCAATCCCATCATCGCCACGGGCGACGGCGAGGCCATGGTCTATCGCGCCAAGGGCACGGTGAAGGACATGGAGTTCGTACAGTTTCACCCCACGTCGCTCTACCACCCGGGTGAGACCCATCCGGCCTACCTCATCACCGAGGCTATGCGCGGCTACGGCGGCATTCTGAAATTGCCCACGGGCGAGACCTTCATGGAGAAATATGACGAGCGTCTCTCCCTGGCCCCCCGCGACATCGTGGCGCGGGCCATCGACAAGGAGATGAAGACGCACGGCCTGGACCATGTCTGCCTCGACGTGACCCACAAGGACCCGGAGGAGACGCGCCAGCACTTCCCCAACATCTACCAGAAATGTCTCAGCATCGGCATAGACATCACGAAGGAGATGATCCCTGTGCGCCCGGCGGCCCACTATATGTGTGGCGGCATCAAGGTGGATCTCAATGGCGAGAGCTCCATCCATCGCCTCTATGCCCTGGGCGAGTGTTCCTGCACGGGACTGCACGGTGGCAACCGACTGGCCAGCAACTCGCTGATAGAAGCCGTGGTCTATGCGGACGCAGCAGCCAAGCACAGCCTGCAGGTGGTGGACGGCTACGACTGGAACGACCGTGTGCCGGAGTGGAACGACGAGGGCACGATGACCAACGAGGAGAAAGTGCTCATCACACAGAGCATCAAGGAGGTGGGACAGGTGATGTCCAACTATGTCGGCATTGTCCGCTCCGACCTGCGACTGAAGCGCGCATGGGACCGCCTCGACTTGCTCTATGAGGAGACGGAAGCCCTCTTCAAACGCGTGAAGGCGACGAAGGACATCTGCGAGCTACGCAACATGATCAACGTCGGCTACCTCATCACGCGCCAGGCCATCGAGCGAAAGGAAAGTCGCGGTCTTCACTACACCATCGACTACCCGAAGCACGCCTACGACCTCGAGAAGTAGGATTTCGGGGCCAGAGGCTCAAGGGACCTAACGGCTTTGAGAGAGAAACAACACGATTTTGAGAAATACAATAAAATAGCAATTCCTAATATCTATCCCCCCCGCCCCCATCGGCAAGTGCTGATGTGGGGCGGGGAAACAACCAACCAAAGTATGAGAAAGAACCAAATTTTAGCGGCGGCTCTTCTCTGCCTCACGATGCAGGGCCATGCGCAGACGCCGACTAAGGGTGGCGGCATCTCCAGCGAGATGCTCACACAGATCGAGCGCAATGGCGTTCAGAGTAGTGACCGCGTGATCAGCAATGCGCTGGCGACCAACAAGATCGACGACTTGGCCTTGAACTTCAAGGAGCAGGGCCGTTTGGACACCTACTTCAGCGTGGAGACCCCCGCACAGAGCATCCACAACCAGAAGAGTTCGGGACGCTGCTGGCTGTTCTCGGGCCTCAACGTGCTGCGTGCCAACTTCGCCCGTCTGCACAAGGACAGCATCCGCGTGGAGTACAGTCAGGTCTATCTCTCCTTCTACGACCAGCTGGAGAAGGCCAACCTGATGCTGCAGGGCGTGATCGACTGCGCTGATAAACCCATTGACGACCAGCGCGTGCAGTTCTTCTTCAAAAATCCGCTCAACGACGGCGGTACGTTCTGTGGTGCTGCCGACCTGGCTGAGAAGTATGGTGTCGTGCCGATGGAGGCCATGCCGGAGCCCTACTCCGCAGAGAACACCTCGCGTATGGCGGAGCTGATCTCCTCGAAGTTGCGCGAGTTTGGTTTGGAGTTGCGCAAGATGGTGGCTGCCAAGAAGTCGAAGCGCGACATCCAGGCCCGCAAGACCGAGATGCTCGGCACGGTCTATCACATGCTGACCGTCTCGCTGGGCAACCCGGTGAAGGAGTTTACCTACGCCTTCAAGGACAAAAACGGCAAGACCGTGGGCAAGCCCCGCAAGTACACCCCGAAGGAGTTCTACGACGAGACCGTGGGCCATCCGCTCAACGGCACCTTCGTGATGGTGATGAACGACCCGCGCCGTCCCTACTGGAAGACCTACGAGGTGGAGTATGACCGCCACACCTACGACGGCCACAACTGGAAGTATCTCAACCTGCCCGTGGAGGAGATTGCCAAACTCGCCATCGCCTCACTCAAGGACAGCACGAAGATGTACTCCAGCTACGACGTAGGCAAGCAGCTCGACCGCAAGCGCGGCTACCTCGCCATGGACAACTACGACTACGGATCGCTCTACGGAACGACCTTCCCCATGGACAAGGCCGACCGTATCAGCACTTTCGATAGCGGTTCCACCCACGCCATGACGCTCGTGGCCGTCGATCTCGATGAGAACGGCCAGCCGAAGAAGTGGAAGGTGGAGAACAGCTGGGGCGCCAGCTACGGACAGAACGGCTGCCTGATCATGACCAACGAGTGGTTTGAGAACTTCATGTTCCGCCTGGTGGTCAACAAGAAGTACTGCTCCGAGGAGATCATCAAGGCCGAGCAGCAGAAGCCGATCATGGTGATGCCGGAGGATCCGCTCTTCCAGGCTGACAGATAAATTCTTTGGCCTGAGAGCCAGGGACCGAAAAAGGGGATGGGAAGCACTTGCTTTCCATCCCCCTTTTCTATATCATAGCCTCCTGCGGCTTTTCTATATTAGGCCTCGCTGCCTTCGATACTGTCGCCGACGTTGGTTTTGGACGCTGTGCTCGCTGCAACCTTCTGTTCCTCGGAAGGATTGGTTATGGCCTGCATGATGAGCGCTTCCAACTCCTCACAGAGTTCGGGATTGTCCTGGAGCAGTCGCTTCGTGGCGTCGCGGCCCTGCGCCAGGCGCGTGTCCTTGTAACTAAACCAGCTACCGCTCTTCTTGATGATATTGTAGGTCACACCCAAGTCGATAATCTCACCGGCCTTGGAAATGCCCTCACCGAACATGATGTCGAACTCCGTCTTGCGGAAGGGCGGCGCCACCTTGTTCTTGACCACTTTGACGCGGACCTGGTTGCCGATGACCTGGTCGCCATTCTTGATGGAGGAGATCCTGCGGATATCCAGTCGGACGGAGGAGTAGAACTTCAGGGCGTTGCCACCCGTGGTGGTCTCGGGACTGCCGAACATCACACCAATCTTCTCGCGCAGCTGGTTGATGAAGATGCAGCAGGTGTTGGTCTTTGAGATCGTACCCGTCAGTTTGCGCAGTGCCTGGCTCATCAGGCGCGCCTGGAGTCCTACGCTGCTGTCGCCCATGTCGCCCTCGATCTCCTTCTTCGGAGTCAGGGCCGCCACGCTGTCCACCACCAGGATGTCGATGGCGGAGGAGCGGATGAGCTGGTCGGCGATCTCCAGGGCCTGCTCTCCCGTGTCGGGCTGCGAGATCCAGAGGTTATCGACATCTACACCCAACTTCTGGGCATAGAAGCGATCGAAGGCGTGCTCCGCATCGATAAAGGCGGCCACACCGCCCATCTTCTGTGCCTCGGCAATGGCGTGGATGGCGAGCGTTGTCTTACCAGAAGATTCTGGTCCGTAGATCTCGATGATACGGCCACGGGGATAGCCGCCCACGCCCAGGGCTGCATTGAGGCCAATGCTGCCCGTGGGGATCACATCGACGGGCTCCACATGCTCATCGCCCATGCGCATAATGGAACCCTTGCCGAAATCTTTCTCTATCTTGGCCATCGCTGCCTGAAGGGCCTTCATCTTGTCGGCCTTCGGGTCCTGCGCGGCATCTTCTTTCTTTGCCATATTTTTTTCTATGTATTATCTTGCTAAACCTCCCTCCTCCCCTGCTTGACCGGAAGCCACGGAGGGTCTTCGGCGAAGCAGGGGGAGAGAAAAGGGATGATTACAACTCCAAGTCCTTGTCAAACTCCTCGTGCCAGGGCAGTCCCTGCGTGTTGAGCAGCTCCATGAAGGGATCCGGATCGAACTCCTCCACGTTGTGCACGCCCGGCTTCTTCCAGACGCCCTCCAAGAAGAGTTTCGCACCGATCATGGCCGGGACGCCCGTCGTATAGCTCACGCCCTGCATACCCGTCTCCTTGTAGGCCTCCTGATGCTTGCAGTTGTTATAGACGTAGTAGGTGTGCTCCTTGCCATCCTTGATGCCACGGATGCGGCATCCGATGGAAGTCTCGCCCTCGTAGTTCTCGCCGAGGTCCTGCGGATTGGGGAGGACGGCCTTGAGGAACTGCAGCGGCACGATGTTGACCTTCACCTTCTTCGTCGGATCGTCGGCGAGCGGTGCCTCGTAGGTGACCTCGTCGATGCGTCCCATACCAAGGTTCATGATACAGTCGAGATAGGTGAGATACTGCTGTCCGAAGGTCATCCAGAAGCGACCGCGCTTGATGGTCGGGAAATTGAGCACAAGGCTCTCCAGTTCCTCGTGGTGCATGAGGTAGCTCTCGCGCGGTCCCACGTTGGGATAGTTGAGCGTCTTGTGGACGGCCAGCGGGTCTGTCTCAAGCCATTTGCCATCCTCGTAGTAGAGGCCCTTCTGCGTGATCTCGCGAATGTTGATCTCCGGATTGAAGTTGGTGGCGAAGGCCTTGTGATGGTCTCCAGCGTTGCAATCGACGATGTCAAGGTAGTGGATCTCGTCGAAGTAGTGCTTGGCGGCATAGGCCGTGAAGATGCTGCAGACACCCGGGTCGAAACCACAACCGAGGATGGCTGTGAGGCCCGCCTGCTCGAAGCGCTCGCGGTAGGCCCACTGCCAACTGTACTCGAAGTGGGCCTCGTCCTTGGGCTCATAGTTGGCGGTGTCGAGGTAATTGCAGCCGCAGGCCAGACAGGCCTCCATGATGGTGAGGTCCTGATACGGCAGGGCAAGGTTGATGACCAATTCGGGCTTGTAGCTCGACATAAGGGTCTTCAACTGCTCCACGTCGTCGGCATCGACCTCGGCCGTCTGGATATCCATCTTGTAGCCTTTGTCGTGGATGGCCTTCACGAGTCGGTCGCATTTCTCCACATGGTGGCTTGCAATCATCATCTCGGTGAAGACGTCCGTGTTCTGCGCAATCTTGAAGGCGGCGACGGTAGCCACGCCACCCGCGCCGATCATTAATACTCTGCTCATTCTATGTTTCGTTTTATCTTGTTATTTCATCTTTTGGTCTATCTCTGCCTGGGTGATGCCGAGGGCGTCCATGAGGGAGAATCCGAGCATCTCCTCGCGGCAGCCGGCAGTCTGCGTGGGCTGCATGGTGAAGAGCGTGACGTGCTTCTTCTCGTCATCGACATCGCGGAGGGCCTGGCGCAGCTCCTGCCAGAGCGAGGAGTCACTGCCATCGGGGACTATCATCAGGCGCGTCACTTCCTCTTCCGAAAGCAAGAGGCGGACCAAGTCGGCCAGCACGGGACCTTTCGCCTGTCCCTCCTCGCCCGTGGCGATGCAGTTGATGATAAACTCGCCCAACTGTTCTGAGCGGAAGGCCTTGCCGTCGAGTTCGGTCTCATAGTCGGCGGGGGAGAAATGGAGGAGCTTCGGGGTCTTGCGGTCGTGGAGCAACACGACCTGGGTCTCGTGGTCGCCCGGGCGAAGGCGTCCATCGAGGGCGACGTCCACCAGCCATTGACTGAGGTCGGCCTGGGGGATACGACGTCCCAACATGCGTTCAAAGTTGACTATCAGGTCGAAGGCGACGTGATCGACGAAATCAGCATCGACGATGATGATATTCTTGCTCCAATTGACGGGATTGATTCCTTGCTTTTTCATTGGCACAAAGATACGGTTTTTAGCTTAGTGGGCCAAACTTTTCCTTGTTTTTCTTTTGGTTCATCCGATAAATGGAGCGACTGGGGTGTTTTGATCATTGCTTGTTATTGTCCCAACTCCTCTTTCTCATTCTCAGCCTCGACGGGCTAGCTTTTGTCCTCGGCGGGCTTTACCTCGGAAGGCTCGGACTTTACCTCAACAGGCTTAGTCTCTACCTTGGTGGGGGCGGGCTTTACCTCGGCGGGGTTGTCCTCGGCCTTGGCGGGCTTGGTCTTGACTTCTCCCAATTTCAGACAATGCTCCACATCGGAGAGCAGGCGACGGTAGGGTTCCGACTGCATGAAGCCCATGTTGCGGCGGAGCGTCGGCACGATATCGACCGTGCTATGGTCGTAGCAGGACAACTCGTTGAGGCGCTGCGTGTTGTGGACCGCCAGACGGTTGATCTCATTCTCACGGGAGCGGATGAGCTGGTCGCAGACCTTCTGCATCATCGGCACAACGACACCGTCGAAGAGATGATGGCCCTGGATGTAGAGATAGGTGGTCTCGGGCGTGACACCCAGTCGGCACAGGTCGCGCGACAATTCACCGAGCTTCTCCTTCGTCCCCGGATTGCCCTTGCGCAGGGCAGCGAGCTTGCGGTTGACCTTGCGCTGCAGGTTGTCAAGCAGAACGGAGGCCTTGCCCGTAGAAAAGGCGCCGAGAGCCACGACATTGTTGAAGTCGGCGATGGTGAAGAGGTTGTTCTTCCTTCTCCGATAGAAGAAGATGTTCCACTGAAAGAGAGGGTAGATGATCTGACTGTAGCGACGCAGGAAGGCGTCGAAGTCGAAGGTCTTGCGGTCGTTGAGGGTCACAGAGACACACATATCGTGGAGGCTCGGTCCGTAGCACTGGTAGTTTTCTATCGCATAGACGTAGGTGTGGAGGACGTAAGGATTGTCGCAGACCTGTTTCGAGTCCTCCGTCCGCCCCTGGAGGAGGTAGTCGTAGTCGGCATCGACGCAGGCCAGCATGTCCTTGCCCGTGCCGTGGAGCAGCAGGCTCGTCAGCACCGACTTCTTGCCGCGCGAGAGTTTTTTGCGCGTGGGTAGCATCACCTCGAAGTAGCGATGCTCGTTCTCGTAGCGGGCAAGCACCATGCGCCAGAAGAAGACATCGTCGTAGGCCTCAACGTAGGCCACGATCCTGCGCCTCGCCTTGCGCCCGTTGAGGCGGTTGGAGGCAGTGACGTAGTCGGAGGTGATATTGTCTTTCAGCCGTTTTGCCATATCGCAGCCTTCCCTATTATTCGTCCTCCGTTATCTCCGACACCTCCGTCACGTTGTCGAGCCAGCCGTTCATGATGACAGCGGGACTATGGGTGGTGAGGATGATCTGTACGTTGGGGTTGAGTTCGAGTATCAGGTCGATGAGCCGTTTCTGCCATTCGACGTGGAGGCTCACCTCGGGCTCGTCCATGAAGAGCACGTAGTTTTGCCCGTCCTCGATGAGCACGGTAAGCAGGATGACCAGCATTTGCTTCTCGCCGCTGGAGAGTTGATAAGGCATGAGCGTCTCGCCGATCTGTTCGAAGCGAATTTCATTCTCCGTGCGCACGATCTTCTTGCCTGTCTCGGAGAAGAGGTCGTCGATGAGATCCTGGAACTTCCGCTTCGGTTGGCTGATGCGCTGGGCCTCCTCGGCAGCCTCGGGTGTGGCCTTCTGCAGGGCCTGGATCATGCGGTTGCCGATATTGACCTGGTAGTCGAGATACTTCCGCTGCAGTTTGTAGATCTGCCAGTCGAGTTCGGTGACGAGGGAGGCGTCGATCTTGTCCGTTATCTCCGTACTCATCAGCGGGCGGTCGAAAGAGCGGATGATGTCGAAACGTACCCAGCGTGCTTCCTCAGGCGCCACACGCAGGCGGACCCCCTTGACGGGATGGCTCGGCAACTCGCCGCCACGGGCCAGGCTCCGCACCACCTTGTTGAGGATGGTACTCTTTCCCACACCGTTGATGCCGCTCAGGATGTTGACCTGTCGGTGCAACTCCCAGCAGACGTGCTTCTTGCCGCTCCAGAGCGAGTCGATCTCTATCTCCTTGATGTATTCAGCGTATTTCTGCATAACGTTCAGGTATAATTGTTTGTTGGGAAGCGCGTGCCATGAGGGCTGGCTTCTCTTGCAAAGTTAGTCATTTTTCTTCATACCAACACGCTGTGGACGGTCTTTTTTCTTCAAAAACACGTTTAAACGTTTACTATGCTATTTTTCCTCATCTTTTATCGTCTCTCTTACTTACTTTTTTCTTTAGCATCATTTGCGCAATCAGTCCTTTTTTGCTACTTTTGCAACGTCAATTTCAACCATCACCAACCAACAACACCACCAAATAGATGAAACGTATCTTCCTCCTCGCCCTGCTCGCCACCGCGCTATGGGCTCTCTCCACGTCGGTCCTGGCGCAGAGCCAAGACGGCCTGAGACAATATGTGGAGCCGCGCATCGGCACGGCCCACTGTCGCTACTTCCACTTCGCGCCCGGCGCGCTGCCCTTCGGCATGGCCAAGCCCGGACCCTCCACCAACGGCCACTACGGCAACGTGGACGGCTGGCAGGCCACGGGCTACGACTATCGCGACCGATCGATCGAGAGTTTTCCCTGCACCCATGAGTTCCAGGTGGGCGGCATCAGCGTCATGGCCACCACGGAGCGCCTCATCACCGTGCCCGGAGACACCACGGAGGCGGGCATACAAAAGGGCTACCGCTCCCACTTCAGCCACGACGACGAGGTAGCGACGGCGGGCTACTACAGCGTCCTGCTGCGGGACTACGGCATTAGGGCAGAGATGACGGCCACGCAACGCGTCGCCTTGCAGCGCTACACATTCCCCAAATCGAAGGAGAGCCACCTCATCTTCGACATCGGCCACCGTATGGGAGAAAGCGGCGCCGTGAAGGACGCAGAGGTGCGCATCCTCGACGACGGCACTATCGAGGGCTACGTTGTCACCTATCCCGAATACGTCAAGGCTTACCAGCCTGGGGCGACCGTACCTATCTATTTCTCGGCCACGACCAGCAAACGACCAAAGCGCTGGGGTACCTTCCACCACGACAACATACATGACAACAAGCGCGAAGCCAGCGGCGAGGGCGCGGGAGCCTATCTTTCCTTCGCTACGAAGGAGGGCGAGCAGGTGACGGTGAAGGTGGGCATCTCCTACACCTCCGTGGAGAACGCACGGCAGAACCGACTGGCCGAGGCGCGGACGCTGACCTTCGACGAGGCCAGGGAAGAGTCGGCGCGCCAATGGGAAGAGATGCTGGGGCGCATCCGCGTCGAGACAGACCGCAGGGAGGACAAAGTGAAGTTCTACACGGGCCTCTACCATGCGCTGCTGGGGCGCGGCGTCTGCAGCGACGTCTCGGGCGACTATCCGAAGCACGACGGCACGGTGGGCCACCTGCCGACGAAGGAGGGGCGTCCGGCCTTCAACCTCTACAATACCGACGCCATGTGGGGCGCACAGTGGGGACTGACGCAGCTCTGGGTGATGGCCTATCCCGACCACATGAGCGACTATATCAGCAGCCACCTGCAGGTCTACAAGGACTGTGGCTGGCTGGCCGACGGACTGGCCTGCAGCCGCTTCGTCTCGGGCGTGGGCACTAATCAGCTGAGCAACATGATCGTGGCGGCCTATATGGCGGGCATACGCGACTTCGACCTGCCGCTGGCCTACGAGGCCTGCCTGAAGAACGAACTGGGATGGGAGGATCGCCCGCGGGGAGCTGGCAAGGCCGACACCAAGGATTTCCTGCGCCTGGGCTACGTGCCCCACGTTCATGCCGCAGATGGGGGACTCTACAACTTCTCGGCGTCCCACACGATGGAGTATAGCTACAGTGCCTACGCCGTGGCGCAACTGGCCCGGGCCTTGGGCAAAGAGGCCGACTACGATCGGCTGATGGGCCTGTCGCACGGCTGGGAGAACCTCTACGACTCGACGTGCAACTTCGTGCGGCCGCGCTACGACGACGGCACCTTCGTCGAAAACTTCGACCCGCTGGAGGTGTGGCGCGGATTCCAGGAGGGCAACGCGTGGCAATACACCTTCTACGTGCCCCACGACCCGCAGGCGATGATCGCCAAGGTGGGGACCGAGGTCTTCAACGCGCGCCTCGACAGCATCTTCACACTCTCGCAGCGGCGCATCTTCAGCGGAGGCACGGAGGTAGAGGCGTTTGCCGGACTGCGCACGCTCTACAACCAGGGCAACGAGCCTTCGCTCCACATCTCTTGGCTCTTCAATGAGTCGGGACGCCCGTCGAGGACGCAACACTGGGTGCGCGCCATCCTCAACGAGTTCTATGGTACGGACGGCATCCACGGCTACGGCTACGGACAGGACGAGGACCAGGGAATGCTGGGGGCCTGGTACGCCGTCTCCTCCATCGGTCTTTTCGACGTGAAGGGACTCGACGACCTCCAGCCCTCACTGGGCCTGGGCAGCACGATCTTCGACCGCGTGACCATCCAGTTGCACCCGCGCTACTACCCCGGAGGCCAGTTTGTCATCCAGGCCGTGGACAACAGCCGCCATAACGAGTACGTGCAGCGCTTCTCCCTCGACGGCACGCGACTGACCACTCCACGCATCCCCTTCCAACGCTTCGCCCAGGGCGGCACGCTCACCGTGAACATGGGCTCCACGCCCGTGGACAACTACGAGTAGCCATTGGACAGCACGCAGAGGAAACAAACAATCCAGCGCGACCTTTAGTTATCACGAAGTGTGGTCATCAGCAACCTTCGGCAAGGTAGCGGAACACGCCACGAGACTGCAAGACAACAACATCACCGCTCGCCACCCTGGAGCACCCACCAGACAAGCAGCAAAAACGCGGTTCTCGCGGGGGAGTAAAACTCAGATTACACCCACGGCCGCGCGGCGATGCAAAAAGTGCAATAAAAACAAAATCGGAGCATTCTTTTTCAGTTATTCCCGCAGTTTTTTCAAGAAAAACTCATAACTTTGCATCTGTCTATTCATACTCACAACGTGCCAGTATAGACTACAAGACAAGCGGATTAAAAGTCGTGCCGACCGGCAAGGGAAGAGACCGCCGTTGGCGGCTTGCGCTAAGACCCTGCAACAGTCGGCAGGGAGTGTAGCAACGCGCCACAGTCCATCCTCCTCGCCATGCTGACACGGCAAGCATAGAAAAGGCTCATAACGGCAGAAAAGAAGGGGACGCCCCGTTGGAACATCAACAAAAGCACCAGCCTTTACACTGCAAAGACGATCAAAGAACAAAATATGAAAAAATACACCATCAACTCTCCACTGAGGCGAATCATACTATCGGTCTGCGCCGTGGCATTGTGCGCATGCTCGTCGGAGACAGGAGAAAACGAGCAGCCGGACACGCCGCCCACCCCACCCGATCCGGCAGCGAAATGGCCGATACGCATCAGCAGCGTGCAGGAAACTCTCGGATCGGACGACGCCTTCGAAGAGGGCGACAGGATAGGCGTGTATGTGGTGAACCGCAACAGCGACGGATCGCAGGTCGCACTGAAGACTGAAGGCAACTATATAGACAACAGGATGTATGTGCTCCGGAGCACCTGGACCTCAGCGGTGCCGGAATACTGGAAGGACGCGGCTACCCACGCCGACTTCTACATGTACTATCCTTACACCACGACCATAGCGAATGTCGAGGCACTGCCATGGAGCGTGAGGACCAACCAAAGCGCAGCGTCGGACTACAAGGCCAGCGAACTGCTCATCGGCAAGACGCTGGACGTAGCTCCGAGCGAGAACGCTGTGAGCATCAGCGCGAAGCACGCCATGGCGCAGGTCGTCATCACCCTGGCGGCGGGCAAAGGATTCTCCACGGCCTCGCTGGCGAGCGCTCAGGTCAGCGTGAGGATCAACAACGTGAGGACGCACGCCACGGCCAATCTCGCCACAGGCATCGTGACGGCCACGGAGGACAAGGGCTATGTCACGCCGATGAGGGAAGGCAGTGTGTACAAGGCGATCGTGGTGCCGCAGCAGTTGGACAAGGGCCACTTGATCACGGTGACGGTGGACGGCACGGACTTCAACCTGCAGAAAGACCCACGGCTCACGGCCTTTGAGCAGGGACACCGCTACCAGATGACCGTGACGCTGAGCAAGACCAGCGGCGGCATGAGTGTGGGCATAGTGAACTGGAGCGACGACGGCATCGACTATGGAGGCGTTGCCGAACCGAATTAAGGCGTTGCGAATTCATCATCAGAAAAAAGAAAAATCCATGAGAACTATCATCAATAACAGTCTGTTCTGCCTCCTCGCCATGGTGGCAGCGACGCTCTGCGGTTGTAGCGACAGCATCTTCGACGACGAAGCACAGAACGATGGCGGCAGCATCCGCCTGGCGGCAGACATCGAGCAACTCTCCGTGATGAGGGTGAACGACTGCGGCTTCTGCGACGGCGACATGATGGGCGTGTACGTGGTGGACTACGAGGGTGGCAACCCGGGCACGCTGAAGCTGAAAGGCAACCGTGGCGACAACGTGCGCTACACCTTCGACGAGGCGGCCAACAAGTGGACCGGTGCCTACGAGCTGTACTGGAAGGACGGCCACACGCCGGTCGATGTGTACGGATACTACCCGTTTGCTGCGCCCGAGAGCATCGAGGACTACCAGTTTGAGGTGCAGAAAGACCAAAGCAAAGCCTCCTCCAGCGACGAGATGGGGGGCTACGAGGCGAGCGACTTCCTCTGGGGGAAGGTGGACGAGGTGGCTCCCACCAGCAGCGTGATCCGCCTGCCACTGTCGCACCGCATGTCGAACGCACGCGTCACCCTGCTCCAGGGAACGGGATTCACGGCCGAGGAATGGGCGGGCACGGAGAAGATCGTGCTTGTGCAAAACGTAGCGCGCAAGGCAAGCATCAACCTGGCCAACGGCACGGTGAGCAAGGCGGGCGAGGTGGAGCCCACGGCCACCCTGCCCTCATGCGTCGGCAACGAGTGGCGCGCCATCGTGGTGCCACAGACCGTGCCCCAGGGCGCGGCGCTCTTCAGCATCACCATCGGAGGCACGCCGTTCAAGTTTACCAGGCCCAACGACTTCGAGTACAAGGCTGGCCACATGATGAACTTCAGCATTAGGGTGGACAAGCAGAAGGAAAGCGGACAGTATAAACTGACGCTTGTGAGCGCGAGCGTCAGCGAGTGGGAAAGCGACCTCGTGAGCCACAACGCCACGGCAAAGGAGTATGTCGTGGTGAACGCCACGCCTGGCAAACTGAAAGAGGCCATCACCGCCCTCGGCAAGGACTACACGACGCTGAGAAACCTGAAGATCACGGGCGAGATCAACGCCGAGGACTTCTACTTCATGCGCGACCACATGCCGCGGCTCACGGCCCTCAACCTCAAGGAGGTGCGCATCAAGGCAATGTGCAAGCCGGGTGAGGGCGAAGAGGGATATGACGACCAAATACCGGGTAGTGCGTTCTATTATCAGCACACCAATGGTGGAAGCCAGTCTCTGACACGCATTATACTTCCCGACCGGCTAAGAGCCATTGGTGGCAACGCGTTCTATGGATGCAACAACCTCACCGGATCGCTTGTCATTCCGGAGGGTGTAACAGAGATAAGGCGTGGTGCCTTTAATGGCTGCTCTGGACTGAACGGCACGCTCACGCTCCCATCCACATTGAGGAAACTGGGCAACAACTGGAACAGTGACACTGCCGACGAGGGCACAGACTATTATGGTGGCGTGTTCCAAAACTGCTCCAACCTCACGGGAAATCTCGTACTGCCCAACAATCTCGAACTGATCAGAGGTTATTGCTTCGCTGCCTGCTCAGGACTTAGTGGCGAGCTGCGACTGCCCGAGAAGCTGAAGCACATGGGGCGTAGTGCCTTTTCATTCTGTCCTGGACTGACAGGTTCCTTGACGATACCACAAGGATTATCCACAATTCCGGTTGAAGCCTTCAGCGATTCTGGCTTCAATGGTACGCTAACGCTTCACGACGGGATTACAAATATAAGTATTTTGGCTTTCAACAATTGCCATTTCAAGGGAGAGCTTCGGCTGCCAAAAAATCTGAGGACAATCTCCGAACGCGCCTTCACCAATAATGACTTTTCTGGCGAGCTGAAATTACCGCCCAGTGTGGAGCATATAGGCAGTTATGCTTTTACCAACAACTGGCGCATCACGGGCATCCTCAGCATTCCAGAGGGCGTGGTGAGCATAGGCCAGGAGGCATTTGCGGGATGCAAGATGCTCGAGGGCGTCATCTTCCCCGAGTCCATGGAGACGATACGCCAAAGGGCCTTTGCCGAGTGTTTCGGCATCGGGTCGATCGTCTGTCGTGGCACCATGCCACCACGGATAGAGCGTGAAGCCTTTGACGGCGTGGCCAGGGACAACTTCACCGTCGAGGTGCCAGTTTCTGCCGTAGCCAGTTATCAGACGGCGCAAGGCTGGTGTGAGTTCAAGCGCATTGCCGCCCACCACGAACTGACCTGCCGCCCCTCGGTGGCCTGCGCCCTCAGCACAGAGCACAAGCAGACGATCACCGTCCAGGCCGAAGGCGAATGGGAGGTGGCCAGCAAGCCCAGCTGGTGCGACGTCTCGCCCATGAGCGGCAACAAAAAGACCGAGGTCACGCTCACCATCAAGGCCATGGCGAAAGGCTCCGGCAACGACCGCAACGGCAAGGTGGTGTTTCGGCTGAAGGGCAAGGACTACACCCACGAATGCAGCGTGGCGCAGTATGGCTACCAGTATGGGGAGAACGAGTGGCTGACGCTGCAAAAGGCCACGCGCGGCCACCGTGGCGGTATCAATATCGTGTTGCTCGGCGATGGATATGACGCCGAAGACATTGCCTCGGGCGAATACCTGAAGACCATGAAGCAACAGATGGACCATTTCTTCGACATAGAGCCCTACAGGACCTATCGTCAGTATTTCAACGTCTTCACGGCCTTCCCGCTGTCCACGGAGTCGGGCATCGGTACGGTGAACACCATCCGGCACAACCGCTTCGGCACGACTTTCACGGGCAGCGGACTGAAAGCCACATACGACGAGATCTTCTCCTACGCCCTCGGTGCGCCGAGCGTGACGAAGGAGAACCTCCACGAGACACTTGTCATCATCGTGCCCAACTCCACCGACTATGGAGGCATGACGCAGCTGTGGGCAGACGGATCGGCCATAGCCTTCTGTCCGCTCAGCACCTACGACTATCCGCTCGACTCGCGCGGCGTGGTGCAGCATGAGGCGGGCGGCCACGGTTTCGGAAAACTCGGCGACGAGTGTATCTACCACAACGCCTTCATAGACGCCTGCGGATGCGCTTGCTGCGGCCATGTGGACGAATTCAGCACCGCCAAGAGCTACGGATGGTACGACAACCTCTCGCTCTCGGGCAAGGCCCACGGCGTGGGATGGAGCCATCTGATCTACGACCACCGCTACAGCGACCTTGTCGATGTGTATGAGGGCGGCTTCATGCACAGTCGCGGCGTGTTTCGGTCGGAGCAAAACTCGTGCATGAACAACTCCATCCCCTACTACAACACGATCAGCCGCGAGAGCATCGTGAAGAGGATCAAGAGATATGCCGGCGAGACATTCTCCTTCGAGGACTTCGTGCGGAACGACCAGACTGGAAGTGGCGCCTCGCGAAGTCGCGCCCTGCGCCAGGCCAAGGCCTGGGCGGCACGATCGGCCAGCTCGAGCCAGTACAGGCCCGTGATACACAGGGGGAGTCCGCTGCGCATGGCGAAAGTGAGAAGGCACAGATAAAAGTGAGAAGGCACAGATAACAAATAGAGGAAGCCATGGGACAAAAAATGAATGGGAAGATGAAGAGACTCCCAATGAAGATGAGAGACCTTAAGAGGAAGAGCCACCTTATTATATATATGGCGCTGACCGCCTTGGCACTGGCTTCGTGCGGCGAGGACACGCTGCCGACGGACGAGACGGCGACGGAGAAGGGCGTTGAGATGAAGCTGCTGATGAGCCATCCCAGCAACAAGGCGCCCACCGCACCCTCCTACTTCGAAGCTGGCGACAAGGTAGGTCTCTTCGTGAGCGAGGACGGCAAGCCCCTGGAGGTGGGTGGCAACGTGGTGAACAACGAGGCGTTGACATTCAACGGCAACGAGTGGACGGCTGCCAAAACTCTGTATTGGAACGAGGGCTTGTACAATGTCTATGCCTACCACCCATACATCGGCAGGGTGAGCAGTATTGAGGACCAACCATTCAGCGTCAGCCTCGACCAAAGAACGGAAAAGACGGCAACGGCGCTCGGCGGCTACAAGGCGAGCGACCTGCTCTTTGCCACCAGCAAGGGCGTGAGGGCCTCGGACGAGCCTGTGCAGCTCGCGTTCAGACACATCATGAGCAAGATCACGATAAGACTCGTGAAGGGAGAGGACTTCGAGGGCGAAATGCCCAAAAACGCCACGGTATATGTGCACAACACCGTGACGGAGGCTACGATAGACCTCCAGGCGGGGGTGGCCACGCGCCATGCGAAGGCTCCGCGACAGACGATCACGGCACACCACGACGGCGACAACCTCTACTCTGCCATCGTTGTGCCGCAACGCATCGAAAACCGCATGCCGTTCATCGAGGTGATCATGAACAACATGAGCTATCTGTACGAAAGCAAGTTTCTGTTTAAGCCCGGCATGGAGCATTTCGTCAACCTCATCATCCCCAACAACCCCAATAGCACAAAAATAGAAATCGGCGGGGAAATCAAGAACTGGGAATAAAAGACATTTCAGAGCGAACAAAAGATATAACATAGCGAACAAAAAGTGCTACCATTGCAATGAAGAAAGCTATCTGCATATTATCAGTATTGGCCATCTTGCTCTGCGCTTGGCTCGTCCTGTTGTGGCTGCCTGCCCTCACCCACGAAGGGAAGCCACAGAGCGAGACGCGCTATGGTCTGAGCGAGGGTCTGCAACTGGTAAAACAGACGTTTGCAGGCAAGGAAAAGCGGTATGTCGTGGAGGACGGCGAAGGCAATGTGGTGTTTGACGTGCCCCTGCGCGGCTGCATCCTCGACACACGCTTCCGCGGCGGCAGGCTCCGCTTTCGCGAACAGCAATCAGGGCGTGAGGGCTACATAGACCGCCAGGGCATCGTGACGCTTTTGCACGAGGGCAAGGCAAGCATTCCGGAGGAAGTGGCTACCGGAAGGACGACAAGGTTTGCCGCGTCGGACATGGCTCCGGCCCAGCAGCTACAGGGCGAGGCCGCCGCTCCATCGCCTGGCGAAGGCGGGGGAAAGCCGTCGGCAGCAGCGCGAAGAAACCAGTCTATAGCACAGGTGCCACTGAAGTCTATTGTGAAAGACGATCCTTTCTTCAAGGAGGCGTCGAAGATCATGCAGGGCAAGCTGACGGAGCAGGACGCCAAGCGGCGGCACACCATACTCAACTACTGCGAGCATTTGCGCACGGCATATACGACAAAAGACATCGACTTCTTGCGGCAGGTCTTTAGCGACAAGGCGCTGATCATCGTGGGCAACGTGGTGAGGCCAACGTCGGCCGACGGCCGGTGTGTAGCGGACGCACGAGTGAGCTACGCCATCCGATCGAAGCAAGAATACATAGCACGCCTCGCCAAGGTGTTTTCCACGAACAGCAAGGTAGATGTGAGATTCTCCGACTTCCGCATCCTGCGCCACCCCACGATGGACGGCATCTATGGCGTCACGCTGCGACAGCGGTACAGCAGCGACCGATACAGCGACGATGGCTACTTGTTTCTGCTGTGGGACTTCAGAGATAGGTCGATGCCCGTGATCCATGTCCGAACGTGGCAACCTGCCTCCTCGGTGGCAGATGGCTCAGAGATCATCAGCATACAGGACTTCAACCTGCAATGAGCCATAGAGCCAATGGCGCCTCGCCTGCTCTCAGAAAGAATATCATCGGAAAGAGGCAGGAAGTATTTCATAGGAAAGATATAAAAAGCATATCGACGGAAGATATAAGAAACATATCACAGGAAAGATGTAAGACAAAAGTGTTGACAATAGACATGAAGACAACGACTACCCTTGGCAACGCCCGCCCTCTGCTGCTCGCCCTCTGCCTATGGCTGCTTTGCGGCGGCAGTGCGCGCTCGCAGGAGTTCACGGTGAGCAGCTTTCGCCTGCTGCCCAACGACGTGAGTGCCTTTGTCAATAGCGTGCGCGACCTCAACGACGAGGCGTGCGCCTTGGTGAAGGTAGAGGCGCCGTCAGACTTTGCCTTCTCCACGCCCTTAGGCATCGTGAAGCGCAAGGACGAGGTGGGCGAGATATGGCTCTACCTGCCCCAGGGCACGAAGATGCTCACGCTGAAACATCCCGTATGGGGCGTGCTGCGCGACTATCAATTGGGCACGACGCTGGAGAGCCGCATGACCTACGAGCTGAAAGTGGACGTGCCAAGGCTTGCCCTGACGGAGCACCACGACACCATCGTGCAGGTGAGAACCATCATCGACACCGTCACCGTGACTCAGTCCAGGCCCAAGGAGCCCTGGACGGCCTATGCCCTGGCCACGATCGGCGCGCACGACAACGGACCGTCCTATGGCGCGTTCTTCTCCCTGATGCGGCGCCATGGTTTCTTTGTGCACGCCAATACGCTCTTTGGCAGTATCGGCAAGACACGCGGCAGTTGCGCCAAGGACGGCAGCCTCGGCGAGGGCACGGAGCGACCCTACTATTCTGGCAAGACTGCAAAGAGCCACTTCACCATCACGGCGGGCGCCACACACCGCCTGACGAGGCAGCTGTGCCTCTTTGAGGGCGTGGGCTATGGGCGCAGCGCCGTGGCATGGCAGTTGGCGCAGAGCGAAGGAGGAGGATATGTGCTCAACGATGGACTGACGCACAAGGGCGTGGCGGGCGAGATCGGCGCGCTCATGGCGTGGGGACGCCTCAGTGTGTCGGCCTCGGCTGTCACCATCGGCGGAAAACAATGGCAAGGCCACCTGGGCATCGGAATCAAGTTATGGAGGACTAAGAAAATGAGAAAGAATGAGAAATAACAAGCACCTACACACGACGGGCCACCCACACGCAGGCCATCGAGCTCACGGCCTGCTGACACGCCCCAGGGTCTGCCGACTGGCTTGGAGGCTCTGCTGCGCAGCCGTGGCGGTTTGCCTTTTCTCCTGTGACAGCGACCAACCCGACTACCTGGAACCGCACCTCACCACGCTGCCTGCCACAGACCTCACACGAACGGAGGCCACGCTCCACGGATCGGCCACGGTGGCGGGCGAGACGGAGATGCCGCAGCTGTACTTCAGATATGGCGCGACAGAGGCCATGGAGCAAACGGCCCCGGCAGTCTTCGACGACCAGACGATGGTGGCGGCACGCATCACAGGGCTCACCGCCGCCACCACCTACCACTATATACTCGAGGGCACCAACGGCAGGACCACCGTGCGGGGCGACAGGAAGAGCCTCACCACGCTGCCCAACGCCAAACCCTCGCTGGGCGAAGCGAGCATCGTCGGCCATGGTCCTATGAGCGTGATCATAGGCTACAGGATCACGGACGACGGTGGCGAGACGATCACGGAGACTGGCTGCCTGTATGCGCTGGCCTCCGCTGCCGCCGACCAGCAGAGAGTGGTGCTCAAGGACTACCGCAAAGACCAGGAACGGCAGACGCTGCTGCTGCCCGACCTGCGCCGCAACACCACCTACATGATATGGCCCTACGCCACGAGCCGCATGGGCGAGACGGTGGGCGAGGCGATCACCTTCACCACGGGCGATGCCCTGCTGCTGGGCGAGCCAGGCCAACTGCGATCATTGATGGGCAAGGACTTGTACGACTACTCCCACCTCTCCATAGCCGGGCCTCTGAATGGCGACGACTTGCGCTGCCTGAGAGAGATGATGGGGCGCGGACGCGACAACGTGGCGACAGCAGGCAGGCTCTCGGACATAGACCTGACGGACGCGACTATCGTGGCAGGCGGCGAACCCTATGACGACGCACGATATGCGGAGGACGACGTGGTGGGGCAAGGCTTGTTTGCCGATTGCGCAAGCCTGTCGAAGATCGTCCTGCCGTCCCAGACCACAACCATTGAGAAGGACGCCTTTGCCCGATGTGCGGCACTTGAGCTGATCGACATTCCGGCCGCGGCTGCATCGGTAATGCCCTCAAGTGGCTGTTCGGCCTTGCAGGGCCTCCGTGTCTCGGAGGCCAACACCCACTACATCGGCAAGGACGGCGTGTTGCTCAACGCCGACGCCACACAAATCGTGTGGTTCCCGATGGGCAAGAAGGGCAGTTATGCGCTGCCTTCCTCCGTGACCTCGGTCGGCAGTTATGCCTTCAAGGAGTGTAGCATCGAGCGGTTCGTGTTTTCAGACCATGTGGCCAAGTTGGGCACGGGCGTCTTCATGAACAGCAAGGTGAGGGACGTGACCATGCCGGAGGCTCTGCGACTGGTGCCCACGGCCACCTTCCAAGGCTGCGCGCAGCTCCAGGTGGTGCGCCTGGGCAGCAAGACGGAGCTGATCTCCGACTATGCCTTCACAGACTGTCCGCTGACCGATCTATATGTAGAGGCCCGGATGCCGCCTGTCTGCCAACCCACAGCTTTTGCCACCCTCGGGGCAGACGTCCTCGCCTCTTGCCGCGTACACGTGCCCAAGGGACGGGCCAACATCTACAAGGCGAGCGAAGGCTGGAATTTGTTTAAGAACATCATCACAGACTGATTATGACAACACCGGAAATAGAAGAACTCAAACAACTCGTCAAGCAGAAATACGGGAAAACGCTCGCCACGACAACAGACTTCGAGGAGTTTTCTCTCTATCTGAAGAAAAAGGAAGACAAGAACGTTTCGTCCTCCACGCTGAAGCGCCTCTATGGCTATGTGAGCGACGAGCACAAGCCGAGGCTTACGACGCTCGACCCGCTGGCGCAATACATAGGACACGCGGACTACAAGGACTTCGTGTGCTGGCTGAAGAACAGCACGCTCTACAACTCGTCCTTCTTTATGGCGGACCAACTGACGAGCAGCCAACTGACTGCCGGCACGGAACTCGTGATAGGCTGGAGTCCCAACCGTATGCTCACGCTGCGCTATCTGGGCGAGAGCCTATACGAAGTGGTGACTACGGAAAACAGCAAACTGCTTTGTGGCGACCGCTTTGTGACAGGCTGCTTCATCAAGGGGCAACCGCTTCTGCTGCCCTATGTCGAACGCGACGGAGCGCGCACCATGCCGTTTGTGGCAGGACGCCACGGCGGGCTCACGGTGGTAAGGTTGAAGAAACGCAGCGCCAAGGTGGAAGAAACAAAGAAATAGAAACAAAGGGGATTCTGAGAGGATTCTGAGGGGGCTGCTTGTCGTGCCTGTCAAGACGAATCCGCCCATAGCCTTATAGCTTATGCAAGACCATACCAAACCCATCCATGATACGATCGGCCCTTCGGACGACGGGCTCACGTCGGGGTTCACCGAGTCTATAGACCAAGAGCGGGCCGTGGACTCCATGCCGGAGGAGAAAGGCTTTGGCAACATCCAGGAGTATTATGTCTCCAAGTCGGGCCCGACGCGTCTTTTCACCGCCACGCGGTATGGCAAGCGCTATGTGCTGAAATGCTTGAAGACGGACTACCTGCTCACCCCCGTATATCAACAGGCGATAGTGAAGGAGTTTGAGATCGGCCTGCTGCTAGAGCATCCCTATATCTGCCGCACGCTGGCCATGGAGCAGCTCGCCGGCATGGGCCGCACCATCGTGATGGAACAGGTGGACGGCGACACGCTGCAGACGCTCCTCTCGGAAAAGAGGCTATCACCCGACCTTGCGCTCAGGATAGCCTCGCAAACGATGGACGCCCTGGACTATATGCACAGCAAGCAGATCACGCACCGCGACCTGAAGCCGTCCAACATCATGGTGACCCACAGGGGGAAGAACGTGAAGATCATAGACTTCGGACTTTCCGACAGCGACCTGTTTGGCGTGCTGAAGATGCCGGCAGGCACCTACAGATACCTTGCGCCGGAGCAACTGCTGCAGGGGGCAGTCGCCGACCCCAAGGCCGACATCTACTCGCTCGGCATGGTGATGGAGGACATGGCGGAGGCTACGGGCAGCAAGCGGTTGCACAGGATGGCACGGATATGCACCGTGAAGGATGTCTCGCTGCGCCCCGAGAGCATAGAGGCGCTGCGCAGACGTCTGGCAGGGGGCAGACGCCTCAGGCGCATCGTTTCCTTCCTCGCCGCGCTCGTCATGGCCCTGGCCGCAATGGTGGCAGTCTCGCTCTTCGTGCGCAGCCACCAGGACGCAGAGGAAGCCGAAGGCAGGGGGCTGACAGACGACCACCAAGCGGCTCGCCAAGAAGACAACCAGGTCATCGACTACCATCTATGGGATAGACGATAGTCGATGACCTGGAGAAGGAAGCCTGAAGGAGAAGACCTAAATGAGAAGGAAGCACGAGGAGAAAGGAAGCACGAGGAGGGAAGTATGAGTGGGAAAAGGCTTGCTCACTCCCCGTTCGTACACTCGCCCGTCTCGTAGCTCTTGGTCATGTCTTGCAGGATGGCTATCATCTTCTGCCGAAGACTTTCCGGCTTCAACACCATCAGGTTGCGTCCGTGCCACAGCAGTTCCTGCAGAAAATCGCGGGTGGGGCGCACACGGAGCGTATACTCGCGGTAGAGGCCGTCGGCCGATTGGCCCACCTTCTGCTGGCTCTCGTGCAGCGGCACCTCCTCAAGGTAGTTGTACTCGGGATAGAACACGCGCAGGCGCACGTTCTCTATCGGCTCGTCCTCCATGCGCATGATGCCGAAGCAACCATCGTAGTAGTTGTCGGGCGTGAGCATCTGCTTCTGTTTGGGCGACAGAGGACGCTTTGTGCACTCCTCATACATCAAGGAGATGCGGTCGAACGGCAGGCAGCGCACCTGCTCTTTCTCGTTCACGCCGACGACGTACCAACGCTGCTTGAAGAACCTCACAAAAGCGGGCGTCAAGGCGACGGACGTCTCCACCCCGTAGGCCGTGGTGTAGCTAAACCTCAGCCGATATTGCTTGTCGATGGCTCTGAGGATGTCGTCGAGCAATTCTGAGTTGCGTGGCGCAGGGTCGAGCATCACCTTGGTGTGGTATTGCAGCATATCGCCCAGCGAGGCCAGCCGCAGGGAGCTGAGCAGCCACTCCGTGACATCGTCACACTTCACGCTGTCTTTCTTCAGATAGTAGCGATAGCCGCCGCTCCTGCCGCTACACTCCACCTTGATGCCAAACATCTGCTCTATTTCGTCGCGATGGCGGTGAAACGTGCGCTTCTCCAGCGACTTGCCTTGAGCGTTGGCCGCAGCCTCCAGCCATGCGGCAGCTATCTCCTCATACGTCATGCGCCTGCGTTCGAGCTGGCCTATCAGCCAGGCGAAGAATCTCATTCGCTTGTCCATACCCTGTAGCCCACTATTTCAAGAAGTTTACTATCACCCGGTGCCAGTAGTCCCACGAGTAGCCCACCGAGGGATGGTTTACCGCCATCGCCCTCACCGTCCTGCCGCTTGCCAAGGAGTAGGCGCCCGTGGCTATGCGACAGCCGTCCACGACGATGTCCTCCCCATCAGTCCAACGCTCGCCGGGCAGTTTGTCCCACAGGCGGTTGCCCCATACGATGAGGCATTCGGGCTGGTATTTTTCCATCACGTCGAAAAGGACCTCGCCAGCCTGGCGGTATTGCGCGGCGGTGCCAGCCTCGCGCGGGCCGCCCATGGCCACTTGCAGATAATTGTAGAACACCACCGACTGCCATATCCGCTGACTCTGCGCCTGATCGGTCTCGCAGCCCACGAGCGAACGCTCAAACTTCAGCAACGTCTGCATCCACCTCTGCCGCTCCACGCCCCGGTCGAGATATTGCTCCACTACGCCGCTGGTAAACTCCATGCACTCCCGATGGCGCAGGCAGTTGCCGCAGTCGGCGCAGCCCTCGTCGCAGTAGTGGCTCTCGCCAAGCACCATGATGCGCTTGCCAAACAGTCCTCCGCCAGCGTATGACGCTCCGACGAAAGGACGAAAGAATACTCCGTCTTTCATATATTATTGCTCTTCTGTTTTGTTTCGATACTCATCCTGGGTCTTCCAAATCTCCTTGTACACCCATTTCTGCCACCACGACCAGGCAGGACGGGTGTGCCAGCTGCCACAGGCCGGACATTTCAGCGGCGCTGACAGGGCCGTGCATTGGTATTCGAAGTCCATGCCCACAAACTTGTGTCCGCATTCGTTGCAGACAAATTTACTCCATCCTCTTAACATAGCTTTTTCGTTTTAGACCAATTGGCAAGACAAAGGTATGGAGAAGTTTTTATCCCTACAAGTCCATGATGGTTCACTGATGAAATCCTCACGCCGCCGGTCCCAGCCTTAGTCTGCCACAGTCGTTTTTTTGTTTACGTCGGCAAAGTTACACACCAGCTGTGCCAAAGAGTGTCACCACTGGAAAGAAAAGTAAAAAGAGGCTGAAACAAAACCTGCATCAGACCACGTTATTTGTCGGAATTAAGCATTTTACAGCAGATTATTAGTCGGAATTGAGCAAAATTCCTGCGAATTATTTGTCGGATTTGAGCAATTATCTTATCTTTGCACCTGATTTTTAATCACTTCTCGCCATGCAAGAATATATACAAAGAAATATAGACGTAGAACTCTTGGAGTGGAAGGACAATCCGATGAGAAAACCACTCTTGCTTAGAGGTGCCCGACAAGTAGGCAAGTCCTCTGCAGTAAGACATTTTGGAAAAGAATTCCAGTTTTTTGCTGAGGTAAACTTTGAACGTCACAAAACTGTCAAAACATTCTTCCAAGGAGATATTGACATACGCTTGATTGTCCAAAAGATTGCAATATATATCAACGTTCCAATAGAAGAAGGCAAAACGCTTCTGTTTCTTGACGAGATACAAGAATGTCCAGAAGCAATAATGGCATTGCGCTTCTTCAAAGAAGACTATCCAGGGCTACATGTCATTGCAGCTGGATCTTTACTGGAGTTCACGCTTCAAGAGCTACCTACATTTGGTGTAGGGCGCATACATACTTTGTTCATGTATCCGATGACATTTGATGAGTTTTTGAATGCGAACAATGAAAACGGATTGATAAGCATGAAAAAGCAAGCTGACAGCCAGCATCCCTTGGATGCAGCTTTTCACGAAAAACTAATAGAATATTTTCGCATATACCTTTTGGTAGGTGGAATGCCCGAGGCTGTGCTGGCATGGATAAAGACACACAACTTCAACCAATGTAGTCATATACAAGAAGATATTATCTTGACATACGAGGACGACTTTAGCAAATACAAGAAAAGAGTCTCTCCTGACCTGCTAAGGACAACGCTGCACGGCATCTGCCATCAGCCAGGAGAAAAAATCACATTCAAGCAGATTTCCGCGGACTACAGAAGTTCACAAATCAGAGAAGCAGTCCGACTTCTGACACTTGCCGGCCTCGTCATTCCCGTCATCGCCACCTCGGGGAATGGCATTCCACTTGATGCAGAAGCGAACGAGAAAAATATGAAGATTCTGTTGCTTGACTCTGGACTTCTTCTTTCTGTTTTGCAACTTGAAGGAAATCTTGCGCAGCACCTTGTGGATCTAATCATGACTGGCAGTCCAAAAGATCTTGTCAACAAGGGGGGCTTGGTTGAGATGGTGGCAGGCCTTGAACTCTTGCGCAACAAACCATGTGTGCAGCGACAAAAGATGTTCTATTGGGAGAAAAGTGGGAATAGTATAGCCGAGATAGACTATCTTGACACATTTCATCTCAAAGTCACACCTATAGAAATAAAATCAGGCACACAGGGTGGCATGAAGAGCCTATGGCAATTCATGAGAGAGAAACGCCTTACAGAAGCTATCCGTTGTTCATTTGAAAATTTCGGAGAATTCACCTACACCGACCCGCAAGCAGACAATGCCAAGCGCCATATAACCATCATTCCGCTATACGCATTGGAAAATCTGCGGGAAATGAAGTAGCAAATGGATAGTAGTCTCCGTCCTCCTCATGCTTCACTTGTGTGAGCTTTACAAAGGCATCATTGGATTTCAATATACCTAACGATGCTGAGTTGAGTATATCATTCAATCCAAGTTTGCTTCTTTGACAAGACCTTGCCAAACAATCCCTATAAAATGTAGAAAAGAAAAGAATGCTGAGTACCTATCCAGTAGAACGCAAGTGACACTATAGTCCAAGCACACTAACACTCCAGTACCAGACAAGTGAAACTCCAGTACCAGGCACGTTGTACAAAAAGCGGTACTGAAAATAGGTATCTACTGATGCGCTTACGCCAAGAAATCCAAACGTCCTATTATCTCGCCATCGTTACTTCTTTGAGTAATCTCTCCGATAATTCTTCAAAGGTGGTTCCTTCTGGCATTTTTCCACCTGCCAATTCATTAGCTACTTTTGACATGCATACTGCGCCGACTGCAGCTATGGTCGACAGATGCAGCTTATTGGCAATGTAAGTTGTCAGCCTTGACAGCAATTTCTCTATTTCAATTTTATCTGTAATCATAGGTCTAGTATTAATTGTTTAATTCCTTTTTCTGTACAAAAGCAGTATTGAATGTACTCTGGGCCGGGATATTTCAGTAGTTTTGCCAACTTGACGAGATTTGCACTATTGCCGTATGCATTGCCATAACTCCTACGATACTCCTGTAAAATGGCATCTACACGTGAGTCTGCAACAGGACCGATGACAATGTCATAGTTATGCTTGTAGGTATGAAGATGGTCCTTTTCCCTGTTCTTTAGTACAAAGAGAGCCCATTCCGCAGTCCTACCATCAAATTTCTTTATTCTAACATCGCTGGGGCATCTTGATGGGTTGAAGATGAACGGTGACACTTCCGGACTCCCATCGCCCATAATGGCAGTCGTTCTTTGAACCATGGCGACTGCACGCGCATAATCCTTAGTCAGATAGAAGCCACGACCAAAGTCTTTGAAGTTCTTGCTCTTCGACAAGTCTATTTTGGTTATCAATTGGTTACTGCCGTGATAGAGTATCATAGACGACCACCATTATTTGCACATACACGTGACACATCATTGACAATCTCATGATTGCTGAGGGTCTTCTCAATGTCTTGGTATTGACGCAGGAAGTCCATCCCCTTGAAAGTCACTATGTAGCTGTAAGCCTGAGTAAGAGGAATCTTCTTCTCATCTGCAAAGTTGTTGATAACAGACACTACAAATTCGCTTTCCTCTTGGTTAAAACCAACTTTGTCAACAACATGAATCTGCAATGCCGACCCCAACTTGCCGAGTATGAAAGATGCCACTTCTGGCGTTATCGGCGCGCCATGCTCAATCTTTGACACGCGAGACTCCTTCAGACCAATAAGCTTACCCAGCTGGGCTTGCGTAAGTCCCTTCTTTTTTCGCTCCTCGCGTATTATCATTCCCAAACTCTTGTTCTCCATATCAATCAGCTTTTGTTGTATAGCACAAAGACAATGCAAACGAGCGCAATGAGAACTTGTTCACAAATTGCCGAGTGCAGCTTATCTTATGCAAAGATAATGCAAACGAGCGCAATGGGAACTGGTTCACAAATTGCCGAGTGCAGCTTATCTTATGCAAAGATATGGAAAAATATTGGTATTCCATTTCTTTTTCATCACTTTTTTATTCTGTTTTTTGAATAGCTTCAAAAATAGTGTGTGGAGCGGGATGGAAGACTGGGGAAAAGTGCTTTTGGACCATGTTGTGAGGAAGCGGTAAACGAATAGGGCCTCTGTCGTTTTTCCCAAAAAAGATTAAATATAAAGAGGATTTCTTGGCGGAGAAAGGAAAAAATCGTACTTTTGCAGTTCAAAAACATGTTTGTAGCGTGAAAATAAAGGAAGTAATCGCTGCCCTTGAACGATTCGCGCCTCTGCCCTTGCAGGCTGGCTTCGACAATGCTGGCCTACAGGTTGGACTGACAGAGGCGGAGGTGTCAGGGGCTTTATTGTGTCTTGACGTGACGGAGGCCATCGTTGACGAGGCCATCGCGCGCGGTTGTAATCTGATTGTTTCCCACCATCCCCTCATCTTCCGCAAACTGTCGTGCATATCGGACGGCGACTATGTGCAGCGGACGGTCTTCAAGGCCATCCAGCGTGGCATCGTCATCGTGTCGATGCATACTAATATGGATAGTGCCGTGGGGGGCGTCAACTATAAGATCGCTGAGAAGTTGGGTCTCCAGGACCTCTCTTTCATCGGGCAGCAGCAAGAGGTGGAAGGCGTCTCGGGAGGCGAGGGCGTGATCGGTCGCTTTGCGAAGCCGGTAGCTGCCGACGACCTGGTGCTCCTGCTGAAGAAAGAGTTTGGTGTGGAGTGTGTCCAGGCAAACCAGTTGTTGCGCCGCCCCATAGAGAAGGTGGCCCTTTGTGGCGGATCGGGAGCTTTTCTGCTGCCTGAGGCCGTACGGTTGGGTGCCGATGCGTTTGTCACGGGAGAGATGCACTACCACGAGTTCTTTGGGCGGGAGCAGCAGATACAGATCTGCGTGATCGGTCATTATCAGAGCGAGCAATATACATCGGAGATCTTCCGTGAGATCATCATGCGAGAGTGTGCGGGCGTGCCTTGCTACATCACGTCGGTCAACACCAACCCGATCCTTTATCTTTAATAAGGTATATAGTAAGAAACAAATAAGGACAAGAATACTTATGGCAAAGAAAGAAGCAAAAGAAATGTCGGTAGAGCAGAAGCTGCAGGCTCTCTATGAACTGCAGACGACGCTTACGGCTATTGACGAGAAGCGTGCGTTGCGTGGCGAGTTGCCGCTGGAGGTGCAGGACCTGGAGGACGAGATCGCAGGTCTCGACACCCGTATCGAGAAAATCGACACAGAAATCAAGGAGTTTCAGTCGGCTATCACGATGAAGAAGGGTGAGGTGCAGGAGGCACAGGCCAACCTGGAGCGTTACAACAACCAGCTCAATGAGGTGCGCAACAACCGCGAGTATGACTCGCTGAGCAAGCAGATCGATTACGAGCGTCTGGAGGTGGAACTTTGCAACAAGAAAATCAAGGAGGCAACGGACCAGGTGGCTTACCGTACCAACGACCTGGAGATAGCCAAGACCGAGCGCGAGGAGCGTCAGAAGGATCTTGACGAGAAAAAGAGCGAGCTGGAGGATATCCTGGCGGAGACCCGCGAGGAGGAGACCATGCTCAAGGAGCGTGCCAAGGACTTGGAAGTCAAGATCGAGCCGCGCCTCCTCAGTTCCTTCAAGCGCATCCGCAAGAGTGCGCGCAACGGACTGGGTATCGTCTATGTGCAGCGTGACGCCTGTGGTGGCTGCTTCAATAAGATTCCGCCCCAGCGTCAGCTCGACATCAAGATGCACAAGAAGATCATCGTCTGTGAGTATTGTGGACGCATCCTGATCGATCCGGAGTTGGCTGGCGTCAAGGTGGAGAACGGAAAGGCTGAAAAGCCGAAGCGCAAGCGCAGTACCCGCCGCAAGGCTGACACCGAGGAGAAGAAGGAAGCATAAGGTTTCTTCGGCTTATAATCCTTATACTCCTACATAAAACTACAAGTACATAAAAACAACGAGTACGTCAAGCAACGAGCCCGTCGCCCTCCGAATATGGTGGTGACGGGCTTGTTGTATATAGGTGGTTTAGCGTGTATTCCTGCTCGGTTTACTGTGTACTTGACAGGATTATTATCCAGTGGAATAGGAGGGAGGGGAAAGACTTAAGGCGAGTGTTGATACAAAAATCCCCAGTACGATGACCGCACTGGGGATTCGATGTGATATTACTTGAAGGAAATGGTCCCTTGGTGTAATCTTCTGTCTATTGTCTATGCTTACTTGACGTAAACGATAGCCAGACGGTTAGAGGTAGTGCCCTGAACGCCCTTACCAGTAGCCTCGTCGACGATCACGCCACGACCCTTGAGGTACTTAGCGACCACGTCGGCACGAGCCTGAGACAGACGGTCGTTGATCTCCTTAGAACCCTCAGGAGAAGCAGTACCGACAACCTGAACGTGTGAACCCTCCTTGACAGCGTCGAGAGCCTTCTTGGCGTCGTTGGTGAGAGCAGACTTGCCCTGAGCGAAGGTGACGAAGATGAGGTCAGAAACGCTGACAGTCTTAGCTGCGGGAGCAGGAACCTCTACGCGCTTCTCAACAACCTTCTCGATCACCTCCGGCTTGCGGTTGCGGAGCTCGTTGATCTGAGCGTTGAGAGCGTCGATCTCGGCCTGGTCGCGCGGAGTAACGATCACGAAGTTGTGCGTGCCGTTGCTGTTGCCGAACTTGTAGTTGATACCGAGGTTGAGCTGGAAGGCGCTGCGGTTGAGGTTGTACTCGGTGTCATCATCGAAGCCAGTGGCGTGCGTGCCAGCGACAGCGTAGTTGATAGACGGCTCGAGGTAGAGCTGCCAAGCCTTGTTGGAACCGAAGTTGTAGGTGAAGTCGAGACCCAACTTAGAGGTGAGCTGGTCGTTCTTCTCGAGGAGAGACTCACCAGGACCGTAGGCGTGACCCCAGCCGAGGCCAGCTACTGCGATCACCTCGAAGGGACGCGGCTCGCCCTTGTAGCCAGCAACCCAGTTGCTGACGTTGATGGTACCGAGCAGGCTCACGTTGCTATAGGTGACAACCGTGTGCGGCTTGCGGACAGGCTCGGGGACCCATGCCTTTGAGTTGAAGTATGCTGTTCCCTCAGCAGCCAAACCGAAGACCGGAGTGAACCAACGGCCGATGCGGAGGCTGGCGTTGGGGTTCAGACCGCTAAGCCACTTGTGGCCAGTTGTCTTGGTTGAAAGACCACCATTGATACCGACGTAGAAGTTGTCGAAAGTCTTGCTTTCCTGCACAGTCTGTGCTGATGCCGAAACTGCGAAAAGCGCAGAGGCCATCATCAAAACGAACTTTTTCATGTCTCTCTAAATTTAAAATTTTATGTTATGAAAGTTTATTCTCTCAATCATTTCGGGTGCAAAGTAAAGAAAAAAAACCGATATGAACAAATATTTAGGGGGTAAAAAGACGTTTGGTAATCATAAATAGGGAAAAACCTATGAGAATAGGGGAATTACCGAACACTTTCTCCCTTTTCCGGACGAGGCAACTTTACATATTGTCTCAATATAACCCAGAAGCTCCTTTTATGGGACAAGGGCGAGAAAACATCTTTATAAATCAAGGGTAATGAATATAGATCAAGGGAGAGGAAGCGCCAAGATGGATGCGGCGTTTCTTCTCCCTTGTGTCTATATCGGGTAGGGCTCTACGGGACAGGGCAAAGGATGAAACCTTGGAATGCCAAACCTTGAGAGCCTTCCCAGTCAATCTTGTCTTGAATTAGATCTCCTTCTTCTCGATGATCTTCATACCCTCGCTCACGGCCTCCATGTTGAGAGGAATGAGCTTGTGGTGGCGCTCCGGGAGCGACTTGAAGAGAGCCTTGTTCAAGCCCTCGGTGCTCACAACGGGGCAAACCTTGAGCAGACCGCCCAAAACGATCATGTTGAACACCTTGGAGTTCTTCATCTCGGCAGCCTTGTCCGTAGCATCAATCTGATAGACCGTGATGTCCTTGCGGGTCGGCGGGTTGATGATACCGTTGCCATCGTAGATGAGGATACCGCCCGGCTTCACCTTTGACTCGAACTTGTCGAGGGAAGGCTGGTTGAGGACGATAGCCACATCGTACTTGCTGAGAATCGGTGAGGAAATGCGCTCGTCGCTGACGATAACGGTCACACTGGCCGTACCACCACGCTGCTCAGGACCGTAGGCCGGCATCCACGTCACCTCTTTATTTTCCATCAGTCCGGAGTAAGCCAGAATCTTTCCCATTGAGAGGCAACCCTGTCCTCCGAAACCGCTGATAATGATTTCTGTTTTCATAATTGCTGTTTCTTGTGTTAAGAGAAGGAATGATGATTAGAGCTCGGGAATCTCCTGGTCGAGGGTGTCCTTCATGTCACCCTTGATGTACTCCTTGAACATGTTCTCACGCATCCACTCGTTGGCCTTGACCGGTGAGAGCTTCCAGCCCGTGTTGCACGTTGCCACGATTTCGATGAGGCAGCTTCCCTTGCCAGCCATGTTGGCCTCGAAGGCTTTACGGATGGCCTTCTTGGCCTGGCGGATAGAGGCTACGGTGTCAACGCTCTGGCGTGTGACGTAGCGGGTACCCTTGAGGTGGCTTGCCAGCTCCGTGATGTTGAGGTTCCAGCCGTGGATCTTCGGATCGCGGCCGTAGGGGCACGTGACGGTCTTCTGGCCGATCAGCGTGGTGGGAGCCATCTGACCACCCGTCATACCGTAGATGGCGTTGTTGATGAAGATCATCGTGATGTGCTCGCCACGGTTGAGAGCGTGGAGCGTCTCAGCACTACCGATACAAGCCATGTCGCCGTCGCCCTGGTAGGTGAACACCAGGCGGTCGGGCCATACGCGCTTGATAGCCGTAGCCACAGCGGGAGCGCGTCCGTGGGCTGCCTCAGACCAGTCGATGTCGAGGTAGCGGTATGCGAACACGGAGCAACCTACCGGGCATACACCGACGGTCTTGTCCTCCATGCCCATCTCCTCGATGACCTCGGCCACGAGCTTATGGACTACACCGTGAGAACATCCCGGACAGTAGTGCATCGGGACGTTGTTCATCAGTTTTGGTTTCTTATATACCAGATTCTCTGGTGCAATAATGTCGTTTGCCATTTGATTCTTCTTTTTAAGGGAAAGCCGGTTGATAGCCGGTTATCCATTTGATTCGACTATTTTACCAACTTCGTTTTCAGTGCGTCAACAATCTCCTCGGGTGAAGGAACGATACCACCCAGGCGGCCGAAGTGCTCCACGGGGATGGCACCATTGACTGCCAAGCGGACATCCTCGACCATCTGGCCGGCGTTGAACTCGCTCACGAGGATACCCTTCTTGTTCTTGGCAAGCTCCTCGATCTGCTTGGTCGGGAACGGCCACAAGGTGATCGGACGGAAGAGACCTACCTTCAGGCCTTCCTCGCGGGCCAACTCCATGGCCTTCTCGCCGATACGGGCGGCAGAACCGAAGCTGACGATGATGTAGTCGGCGTCCTCACACTGCTGAGTCTCGTAGCGAACCTCATTGTTGCGGATCTCCTCATACTTGGCCTGGAGGGCGAGGTTGCGCTCCTCCATCACCTCGGGCTTCAGCTCCAAGGAAGTCATGATGTTCGGATCGCGATCCGGCGTGCGGCCGAAGGTGGCCCACGGGTAGCGCTTCTTCACCTCCTCGTCAGAGAGGCGAGGCTTCTCGTCGGGGAGAACGACCTTCTCCATCATCTGACCGATGACACCATCGGAGAGAATCATGGCCGGGCAGCGATACTTGAACGCCAGCTCGAAGGAAAGGTCTACGAAGTCTGCCATCTCCTGGACAGAGTTCGGGGCAAGCACGATGACATAGTAGTCGCCGTTGCCACCACCACGAGTGGACTGGAAATAGTCGGACTGTGAAGGCTGGATCGTACCCAGGCCAGGACCGCCACGCTGCACGTTGACGATGACACCAGGAATCTCGGCACCAGCCATGTAGGAAATGCCCTCCTGCATCAGGGACACACCCGGTGAGGAAGAGGTCGTGACGCAACGCTTACCAGCACCAGCGCCACCATAGACCATATTGATAGAGGCCACCTCGCTCTCAGCCTGGACTACTACCATGCCGGAGGTCTCCCAAGGCTTCAGGGCGGAGAGGGTCTCGATAATCTCTGTCTGCGGGGTAATAGGGTATCCGAAGAAGGCGTCGGCACCGCAGCGAATCAGCGCGTGTGCGATAGCCTCATTACCCTTCATCAATTTTACTTCTTTCTCAGCCATACCTTATTCCTCCACTTTTTTCTTATAAACAGTAATACATCCGTCCGGGCAAACAATGGCGCATGAAGCGCAGCCAATACATTTGTCGGCGAAAACAGGCTCCGCGTACGGATAGCCGTGAACGTTGACTTTCTTCTGTGCCAGTTGGATCACATCCTTCGGGCATGCAACGATGCACAGTTGGCATCCCTTGCAACGCTCGGTGTCGACCACAATCGCACCTTTAATCTTGCTCATATTGATTTGAATTTTTTAGTTAAGTCGTTGGGACAGAGCTGCGTCCGCCCCGAGCGGCCTTGATTAGGGATTATATGCGTCTTTATGATAGAAGTTCAGAATGTCGTCGATCATCTTCTTGGCTTCCACGGCTGGCGACTCGGCGTCGAGCTCGATGGCTTCCAAGTAGCAGTCGATGGCGTGTTTCCAGTCGCCCTGCTTGCGATATTCGTTACCTTTCTGATACCATTCCTCGGCAGTCATGGGCTCCATTACTTATAGTACTCCTTCTTGCCTGCTGCCAAGGTGTTCTTCATCAGCGAGCAGATGGTCATGGGACCAACGCCGCCCGGTACGGGCGTGATGTAGGAACACTTCGGTGCTACCTCATCAAACTTCACGTCGCCGCAGAGGCGGAAGCCGCTCTTGCGGGTCGCATCGGGCACGCGCGTTGTGCCGACATCGATGACGACAGCGCCTTCTTTCACCATGTCGGCCGTGACAAACTCGGGACGGCCAATGGCGGCGATGACGATATCGGCCTCACGGCACTCTTCTTTCAGCGTGGCCGAGCGGGAGTGGCAAACCGTGACCGTGGCGTCGCCATAGCACTTCTGCATCATCAGCGAGGCCATCGGCTTGCCGACGATGTTGCTGCGTCCGAGAATGACACACTTCTTGCCAGAAGTCTTGATATTGTAACGGTCCAGAAGGGTCATGATGCCCAGCGGAGTGGCAGAGATGAAGCAAGGCAGTCCAATGTCCATGCGACCGACGTTGATGGGGTGGAAACCGTCCACGTCCTTGCGGTAGTCGATAGCCATGATGACCTTTTGCTCGTCGATATGCTTCGGCAGCGGCAGCTGAACGATGAATCCATCAACATCCTCGTCTTTGTTGAGGCGGTCAACACAAGCCAGCAGCTCTTCCTCCGTCACGTCATCCTCATAGCGGATGAGCGTCGAGGTAAAACCGCACTGCTCGCAGGAGATAACCTTGTTTTTCACGTACGTCTCAGATCCGCCGTCGTGTCCTACAAGGACAGCGGCCAGATGAGGACGTTTGCCACCAGCGGCGACAATCTTGCTCACTTCGTCGGCAATTTCGGCCTTGATGGCCGTTGCAGTAGCTTTGCCGTCAATCAGTTCCATATGGTTAGGTGTTGTTATGGGAACACGGTGGCTCGTCCAGCCCTTCCTAAGGTATGGGCTACGGATGGTCTCGCGTCCCCGCGTTTATAATCTATTTCTTTCGTTCTGTCCCTCCCTTGAGGGGCGGGGCAGGGGAAATTCCTGTTTGGTTTTTAGTTGAATGGTTGGCGCGCCATCACAGTATGTCCGCAATACGATGCTGCCGTATGTACGTTTATACTATATATAATGAACGCGCGCGAACCATATAATAATGCACGAGGACTAATTCATGGGGGGCATACCTGTGCCCTTCATGTTTTTCATTCGTCCCATCATGCCCTTCATGTTGGCACCCGTGACCATCTTCATCATCTTGCGGGTCTGGTCAAACTGCTTGATGAGCTTGTTCACCTCCTGGATGCTCGTGCCCGATCCCGACGCGATACGGCGGCGGCGTGAGGTGTTGAGCACCTCGGGATGTGTGCGCTCCTGCGGAGTCATGCTCTGGATGATGGCTTCGATGCCCTTGAAGGCGTTGTCGTCGAT
>OKRW01000132.1_pt1 | contig 72558 bp, 55 predicted proteins | sample 1601151 | NCBI WGS metagenome assembly OKRW01 (sample SAMEA3541471, study PRJEB24748) | human gut metagenome | biome: human gut; feature: human-associated habitat; material: faeces | place: China | collected 2012 | reverse complement strand
GTATAAGCGTGGGTTCATCATATTTGGTGTGGTATCTTTAACTATGGGAAACTCCTGTTTCCCACCTTGCCACAGCCTGCCGTGTTACCCCCCAGCTGCTCTGCCAGCATTTCCTGGGTCATGCCTTTTTCTTTCCGGGCGGATGCAATTTTCTCTCCCAATGTCATGGTGCTATCCCCCTTTCTTTGGGGCCAGCATAGCACAGCTGTACTACTATTTTCAAGCAACTTTGTATCACTTTTCTGCCACTTTTCCGCAATAAGCAGTTTCATTCCCCGCAAAGCAGCATAAAAAATCCCCCACAGTACCCTTTCCGTTCGCAGTTGCCCGTGCGGAGAATGCTGTGGGGGATGTTATGTTTTATTGTCAGGCTAAGCTTATCAGATAAGAAAAGTCTTACTTTTCAGCGTGGTCGTAAGCGCTGCCTTCAGCATCGCGGATTTCCTCGGCGCGAGCCAGCTCTTCTTCAACCTCCGGCAAACCGGTTCCGGCGGGGATCAGCTTACCGATGATGACGTTCTCCTTCAGACCGGCCAGCGGGTCAACCTTGCCCTTGATGGCGGCTTCGGTCAGAACGCGGGTGGTTTCCTGGAAGGATGCAGCGGACAGGAAGCTGTCGGTTGCCAGGCTGGACTTGGTGATACCAAGCAGGATCTGACTGGCCTGGACCAGCTTCAGGTCGGTTTCGCCTGCATCAATGCGTTCCTGAATCTTCTCGTTCTCGATCATCACATCGCGGCGGTTGACAACGCTGCCCATGATGAACTCGCTGGAACCTGCATCGTCAATGCGAACCTTACGCATCATCTGGCGGACGATAACTTCGATATGCTTATCGTTGATTTCAACGCCCTGCAGACGGTAAACCTTCTGGACTTCGCTGATCAGGTAGTTCTGGGTAGCAATGCGGCCCTTGACAGCCAGGATATCCTGCGGATAAGCATGGCCTTCGGTCAACAGTGCGCCCTTGACGAGCACATCGCCCTCCATCACCTTCAGGCGGTGGCCGAACGGGATCAGGTAGCTCTTGGTAACCGGTGCGCCGTTATCGTCAACACCGGTCACTTCAACGTGGCGGCTCTTCTTGGTATCGTCAATATGGACGGTACCGGCGATCTCGGACATGATAGCCATTGCCTTCGGGCGGCGGCTCTCGAACAGTTCTTCAACACGCGGAAGACCCTGAGTAATATCTTCAGCAGATGCGATACCGCCAGTATGGAAGGTACGCATGGTCAGCTGAGTACCGGGTTCGCCGATGGACTGTGCCGCAATGATACCGACAGATTCACCAACCTTAACGCACTGGCCGTTGGACATGTTGGAGCCGTAGCAGCGGGCACAGACGCCAACGTGAGCACGGCAGGTCATCACGCTGCGGATCTCCAGCTCGGTAATACCGGCAGCTTTGATCTTTTCAGCGTCGAACATATCCATCATCTTGTCCTTGGACACAATGAGTTCGCCGGTCTTGGGATCCTTCACGTCATGCAGAGCATAACGGCCAATCAGACGCTCGGAGAAGCTTTCGATGGTAGCGTTGCCTTCGCTGATCTCGCTGACGAGGATACCCTCGGTAGCGTGGCAGTCTTCCTCGCGGATGATGACTTCCTGAGAAACGTCAACCAGACGGCGGGTCAGGTAGCCAGAGTCAGCCGTACGCAGCGCGGTATCGGTCAAACCTTTACGAGCGCCTCGAGAAGAGATGAAGTACTCCAAGATGTTCAGGCCTTCGCGGTAGTTTGCACGGATAGGCATTTCCAGGGTTTTACCTGCGGTGTTAGCCAGCAGGCCGCGCATGCCGGCCAGCTGCTTGATCTGGTCCATAGAACCACGAGCACCAGAGTCGGACATCATATAGATGGGGTTGCGCTGGTGGTTGGTCTTCAGGTTGGTAGACAGAGCGTTGGAAACTTCCTCGGTAGCTGCCTGCCAGATCTCAACGGTGTTCTTATAGCGCTCTTCATCAGAGATAAGACCACGGTTGAAGTTCTTCATGACCTTTTCAACCTTCTTGTCAGCCGCAGCCAGGATCGCCGGCTTCTCTTCGGGGATGATAGCGTCAGGCACGGCAACGGTGATGGCGGAAAGGGTGGAATACTTATAGCCCTGTGCCTTGATGTGGTCCAGCATGATAGCGCAGCGCTTGGTGCCATGCTTTGTCAGGCAGCGGCTGATGATGTCGGGCAGCTTCTTCTTGGTGACCTGGAAATCGACTTCGTAATCGAACTTATGTTCGGGGTCGGTGCGATCCACATAGCCCAGATCCTGCGGGATGGGGGTGTTGAAGATGATCTTGCCGACAGTGGTGGTGACAAGGGCGGTTTCGGGGCCGTTGCCAAAGTCCATGGTGCGGCGCACCTTAACGGGAGCCTGCAGGGTGACGATATGCTCGGCGTAAGCCATCAGGGCTTCGTCCTCATCGCGGAACACCTTGTCGTGGCCGGGGTCTTCGGGGTTGACCATGGTCAGGTAGTAAGAGCCCAGGATCATATCCTGCGTGGGCACGGTGACGGGTTCGCCGTCAGACGGCTTCAGCAGGTTGCCGGAAGCCAGCATCAGCATCTTGGCTTCGCGCTGTGCTTCGGTGGACAGCGGCAGATGGACAGCCATCTGGTCGCCGTCGAAGTCAGCGTTGAAGGGGGTGCAGACCAGCGGGTGCAGCTTGATGGCGTGGCCTTCGACCAGAACGGGCTCAAATGCCTGAATGCCCAGGCGGTGCAGGGTAGGTGCACGGTTCAGCAGAACGGGATGGCCCTTGATGACGGTTTCGAGAGAGTCCCACACCTCGGTGGAAGCACGCTCGACCTTTTTGCGGGCAGCCTTGATGTTGGAGGCAATGCCCTTCTGGACCAGGTCCTTCATAACGAAGGGCTTGAACAGCTCCAGAGCCATCTCTTTGGGCAGACCGCACTGGTACATCTTCAGCTCAGGGCCGACAACGATAACGGAACGGCCAGAGTAGTCAACACGTTTGCCCAGCAGGTTCTGGCGGAAGCGGCCCTGCTTGCCCTTCAGCATATCGGAAAGGCTCTTGAGGGCGCGGTTGTTGGGGCCAGTGACCGGGCGGCCGCGGCGGCCGTTATCGATCAGGGCGTCAACTGCTTCCTGCAGCATGCGCTTTTCGTTGCGCACGATGATGTCGGGAGCGCCCAGCTCCAGCAGGCGCTTCAGACGGTTGTTGCGGTTGATCACGCGACGGTACAGATCGTTCAGGTCGGAAGTCGCAAAGCGGCCGCCATCCAGCTGGACCATGGGGCGGATATCCGGCGGAATGACCGGAACAACGTTCAGGATCATCCACTCCGGGCGCTGGCCGGACAGGCGGAATGCATCAACGCACTCCAGGCGTTTCAACAGGCGGACGCGCTTCTGGCCGGTAGCCTTTTCCAGTTCCTCATGCAGCTCTGCGGACAGAGCTTCCAGGTCGATCTCAGCCAGCAGCTTCTGGACGGCTTCGGCGCCCATGCCGGCTTCAAAGGTATCCTCGTACTTTTCCCGCATCTCCTTGTACTCGCGTTCGGTCAAGAGCTGCTTTTTCTCCAGCGGAGTAAAGCCGGGATCGGTAACGATATAGTTTGCAAAGTAGAGCACCTTGTCCAGCTGGCGGGGGCCGATGTCCAGCATCAGGCCAATGCGGCTGGGAATGCCCTTGAAATACCAGATGTGCGAAACGGGTGCAGCCAGCTCAATGTGGCCCATGCGCTCGCGGCGGACCTTAGCGCGGGTAACTTCGACGCCGCACTTATCGCAGATCTTGCCCTTATAGCGGATGCGCTTATACTTGCCGCAGTGGCATTCCCAGTCCTTGGTAGGTCCAAAAATGCGCTCGCAGAACAGGCCGTCGCGCTCCGGCTTCAGGGTGCGGTAGTTGATGGTTTCAGGTTTCTTGACCTCGCCATAGCTCCAGGCACGGATCTGGTCGGGAGAAGCAAGGCCGATCTTGATAGAATCGAACTCTTTATTTTCCATTCAGCGAACCCTCTCATTTAATCGTGACGTAAACAGCATTCCGATCATTCACCGTCGAACAGGTCGTCGCCATTGTCGGCTTCGATCTGTGCCAGAGAAGCTTCATCCGGCTCCTCATCGCCCAGGTCGTCGTCAAAGCCTTCATCGGCATCCTTGACACTGTAATCATCCTGCAGCTCGCTTTCCAGCAGAACGTTATCACCGATATCGCTGTTGTCAAAGTTGGCATCGTCATCGTCATATTCCTGACGCATATCAACAGCGTTGCCTTCCTTATCCTGAACAACAATATCCAGGCCAAGGCTCTGCAGTTCTTTCAGCATAACGCGGAAGCTTTCGGGGATGCCCGGATTCGGCACATCTTCGCCCTTGACGATTGCTTCGTAGGTCTTGACACGGCCCACAACGTCGTCAGACTTGACCGTCAGGATTTCCTGCAGGGTGTAAGCCGCGCCATAAGCTTCCAGAGCCCAAACTTCCATTTCGCCGAAACGCTGGCCGCCGAACTGGGCCTTGCCGCCCAAAGGCTGCTGGGTAACCAGAGAGTACGGGCCGGTGGAACGGGCATGGATCTTATCATCAACCAGGTGATGCAGCTTGAGGTAGTACATATAACCGACAGTAACCTTGGAGGGGAACTTTTCGCCGGTACGGCCATCGTAAACGGTGGTCTTGCCGTCATCGGTCAGGTCGATCTTGCTGAAATCGATGATGTGGCCCTTATCGCCCATCAGGCGGGGCAGCTTGGTGGGATATTCCGGTGCATGGTCGCCATGCCACTTATCGCGGGCTTCGGCCAGGCAGTCACGGATATCGGATTCGTGCGCGCCATCGAACACGGGGGTCTGCACATGCCAGCCAAGGGCCTTGGCAACATAGCCAAGGTTGACTTCCAGCACCTGACCGATGTTCATACGGGAAGGAACGCCCAGGGGGTTCAGCACGATATCCAGCGGGGTACCGTCAGGCAGGAACGGCATGTCCTCCTGCGGCAGAATGCGGGAAACAACACCCTTGTTGCCGTGACGGCCTGCCATCTTATCGCCAACGCTGATCTTACGCTTCTGGGCGATATAGACGCGCACGCAGGTGCGCACGCCGGGCTGCAGCTCGTCAGAGTTTTCGGGGGTAAAGACCTTAACATCCACAACAATGCCGTAAGCACCGTGGGGAACGCGCAGGGAGGTATCACGTACTTCCCGTGCCTTTTCGCCAAAGATGGCGCGCAGCAGGCGCTCTTCGGCGGTCAGTTCGGTTTCACCCTTCGGGGTAACCTTACCAACCAGAATATCGCCGGTCTTGACTTCGGCGCCGATGCGGATAATGCCGCGGTCGTCCAGATCCTTCAGGGAATCATCGCCGACGTTGGGGATATCACGGGTCACCTCTTCAGGTCCCAGCTTGGTATCGCGGGCTTCGCTCTCGTACTCCTCAATATGGATAGAGGTGTAGATATCCTCGCGGACCAGCTTTTCGTTCAGCAGAACAGCGTCCTCATAGTTGTAGCCTTCCCAGGTCATGAAGCCGATCAGAGCGTTCTTGCCCAGAGAGATCTCGCCGTCCTTGGTGGCGGGGCCGTCAGCCAGAACGTCGCCCTTCTTGACAACATCGCCCACATAAACGGCGGGGCGCTGGTTGACGCAGGTTCCCTGGTTGGAGCGCATAAACTTAATCAGTTCATAGGTATCGGCGGAGCCATCTTCCAGACGGACAACGATCTTATCTGCGTCAACGCTTTCAACGGTGCCGTCATGGGCAGCCAGCACGCAGACACCGGAGTCAGTAGCAGCCTTGTATTCCATGCCGGTAGCAACCAGAGAGCGCTGGGTAACCATCAGAGGCACAGCCTGACGCTGCATGTTGGAGCCCATCAGAGCACGGTTACAGTCATCGTTTTCCAGGAAGGGAATGCAGGCGGTAGCCACAGAAACCATCATTCGCGGAGAGACATCCATGAAATCGACCTGTTCACGGGCAAATTCCTGAATGTCGTTGCGATGACGGCCGGAAACGCGGGGACGGACAAAGCAGTTGTTCTCGTCCAGCGGTTCGTTGGCCTGTGCCACGATGTATTCATCTTCAACGTCGGCGGGCATATAAACAACTTCATCGGTAACAACGCCGGTTCCTTTATCCACGCGGCGGTAAGGTGCCTCAATGAAGCCGTACTTGTTGATCTTGGCGAAAGATGCCAGATAGGAGATCAGACCGATGTTGGAACCTTCGGGCGTCTCAATCGGGCACAGACGGCCATAGTGGGTATAATGAACGTCGCGGACTTCGAAGCCTGCGCGGTCACGGGACAGACCTCCGGGGCCCAAAGCGGACAGACGGCGCTTATGAGTCAGCTCAGACAGCGGGTTGTTCTGGTCCATGAACTGAGACAGTGGGCTGGAACCGATGAACTCACGGATGGCAGCCACGACCGGGCGGATGTTGACCAGGCTCTGCGGGGTGATCTCGCCGGATTCCTGGTTCTGCAGGGTCATGCGCTCGCGCACAACGCGCTCCATACGGGCAAAGCCGATGCGGAACTGGTTCTGCAGCAATTCGCCAACGCTGCGCACGCGGCGGTTGCCCAAGTGGTCGATTTCATCGGTCACGCCGATGCCATGGTCAAGGCCCAGCAGGTAGTTGACGGAAGCAAAGATATCGTCAACGGTAACGGTGCGGCTGATGAGCTTATCATGATTCTTGGTCAGCAGTTCTTTCTGCTCTTCCGGATCGGAGGTAGCATCCAGAATCTTACGGATTTCGGCGAAGGAAGCGCGCTCGTTGATGCCGCATTCCTTCACGTCAAAGCTGAAGAAACTCTGGGCATCGACACAGCCGTTGGAGAACACGATCACATTGATCGGATCCTGGCCCTTGCGCTCCACGATAACAGTAACGCGGGAAACACCGGCGTTATCAATTTCAACAGCCTTTTCGTGGCTGATGCGCTCGCCCTTGGCGGCCAGCAGTTCGCCGGTCAGCGGGGCAATGATGTCCTCGGCAGTCTTATAGCCCGCAATACGGCGGGACAGGCACAGCTTGTTGTTCATCTTGAAGCGGCCAAAACGAGCCAGGTCGTAACGGCGCGGATCAAAGAACAGCAGGTTGATGTGGCTGCGGGAGCTTTCCACCGTCGGCGGCTCGCCAGGGCGCAGCTTGCGGTAGCACTCCAGCAGGGCTTCCTCTGTGGAATGGGTGATATCCTTTTCCAGGGTGGCGTTGATTTTGGGTTCAGAATCGCCGAAGTACTGGCGGATCTGCTCATCGGTGCCAAGCCCCAGTGCGCGCAGGAAGGTAGTAACCGGCAGCTTGCGGTTTTTATCAATGCGCACATAATATACATCGGAAGAATCGGTTTCGTATTCCAGCCATGCGCCGCGGTTGGGGTTCATGGTTGCGGTGAAAAGGTCCTTGCCGGTACGGTCCTTGCTGGAAGCATAGAACACGCCGGGCGAACGAACCAGCTGGCTGACGATAACACGTTCTGCACCGTTGGAGATGAAAGTGCCGGAATCCGTCATGAGCGGGAAATCGCCCATGAAAATTTCCTGTTCCTTCACTTCGCCGGTGCTTTTGTTCAACAGGCGCGCAGTGACATAAAGCGGCGCAGCATACGTTGCGTCACGCTCTTTACATTCTTTAATGGTATATTTGGGGTGCTTGTCCAGACGGTAATCGACAAATTCCAGCGAGAGATTCCCGGTGTAATCCTCGATCGCGTCAATGTCGTGGAACACTTCGCGCAGGCCCTCGTCCAGGAACCAGTTATAAGAGTTTTTCTGGATCTCGATGAGGTTGGGCATGCCAATCACTTCGTTGATGCGGGAAAAGCTCATTCTGGAGGTTCGACCGTTTTGTACGGGCTTGACCTTTACCATAAAATGCGACCACTCCTATTCCGTTCAGATTTGTTTTTGGCAAAAGCGCTCCGCCGAAGCAATGATTTTCTTGGAACATTCGTCGTTTTTAACAAAGTTTGAAAAAACGCGAAAAAATCAAAATTCCTTTAGGGCGCTCTATTCCATTTTGTGATACTATGCCAGTATACCAGCCAAAAAGCTGATTGTCAAGGGCTCTTTTGGCATTTTGCGTGTTTTTTTATCAGACAATTGAACGCCCGGCTGCGTGTCACATTTCTTTTGGCAAAGTGCTATTTTTGCATTTCTTTTGCCACTTGACAAATCCTTGAAATGCCGCTAATTGGCACAATGCCCAATTACCTTGTGTGTTTTTTGTATGGGTTGCAGCCTGCGTTTTTTCTGCATTTTCCCGTTTTTTACGCTTTGCAAACAAAAAGTGCCCTTCCCGCCGTTATCCGTGTGCAGGGTGGGCACTCGTCTGTTTTTGGTGTTATGCGTTTGATGCCGGGCCCGCCACACGGGTATTTACACCAGCTCCACCCGGTATTTTTGCAGCCAGTAATTCAGCTGCACAAACCAGGCAATGGTCTGCGGGGTGGTCATCAGCTGGCCATACCAGGGGGTCGCAGTCTCGGCAGCGGTCAACAGCTGTTCCAGCGCTGCCCTCTTGGCAATACGCAGCAGCGGGGCATCCGGGTCCTGCATCGCACTGCGCAGCATGGCGCTGACAGCGTTCAAATACGCCGGGTTCCATGTTTTAGGGTAGGGGCTCTTTTTTCGCCACAACACTTCCGTGGGCAGCACGCCCTGCATCGCCTGGCGCAGCAGGCCTTTTTCGTGGCCCTCGTAATCCTTATATTCCCACGGCACGCTGTACAGGTATTCCGCAATGCGGTAATCGCAGAACGGCACGCGCACTTCCAGCCCGCTGTACATACTCATTCGGTCCTTGCGGTCCAAAAGGGTCTGCATAAACCAGTTAAAGTTCAGGGCAAACATCTGGCGCATCCGTTGTTCCAGGGGATCCAGACCGGGGCGGATGGAAGTTTGCTCCAGCGTGGCGCGGTAGCCTTCATCAATATACGCCGCCGGGTCAATGCCGCCGAACACCTCCGGCTTAAAAAAGCTGACCCTGTATGCCGTGCTCTGCGCCCAAGGAAAGCCATACCGCTCCCGCACGGTCTTATCCCTGTACCAGGGGTAACCGCCAAATATCTCGTCCGCGCACTCGCCGGAAAGTGCCACGGTGGCTGTTTTACGGATCTCACGGCAGAACAGCAGCAGCGAGGAGTCCACATCCGCCATACCGGGCAGGTCGCGGGCGTCCACCGCTTCCAGCAGGGCGGCGGCCAGTGCTTCGCTGTCCAGCGTTACCCAGGTATGCTGCGCATTCAAGAACTGGTTCATGGTGCGGATATACGGCGCATCCGGACTGGGCTGGAAATGGGTGGCGTGGAAGTACTTTTTGTTATCCTGATAACCGACCGAGAAAGTCTGCAGCGTTTTGCCCCGCGCCGTAAAGTGGGAATCCGCGATTGCCGAAATCAGGCTGGAATCCAGCCCGCCGGAAAGGAAGGTTGCCACCGGCACATCCGATACCAGCTGCCGCGTGACGGCATCCATCACCAGGTCCCGCACTTTGGCTGCGGTGTGGGTAAAATCATCGGGGTGTTCGTGGTCGGTCAGCTGCCAGTAGCGGCGCACGGTGAGGCGCGGCGCACCAACCTGTGGCACAGTGTATTCTGCGCAGCAGCCGGGCTTCAATTCCTGCACATTGCGGAACACCCCGCACCCCGGCGTGCGGCCGGGGCCGAGCAGCAGCACATCGGCCAGCCCATGGGCATCCACCTGCGGCGGGATCTCCGGGTGGCAGAGCAGCGTTTTCAGCTCGGAAGCAAAGATCAGGCTGTCCCCGCGCAGGGCATAGAACAGCGGCTTGACCCCGACGCGGTCCCGCGCCAGAAAGAGCTTTTGCGCCCGCTGCTGCCACACAGCAAATGCAAAAATACCGTTCAGCTTTTCCAGACAGTCCGGCCCCCACTGGGCAAAAGCATGTAACAAAACCTCAGTATCGGAATGGCTTACAAAGCGATGGCCCAGAGCCGCAAGCTGGGCGTGCAGCTCCGGCGTGTTGTACAGCTCGCCGTTGTACACCAGAATGTATTTCTCCCCGCCCTGCTCCAGCACCATGGGCTGGCAGCCGTTTTCCAGATCCACCACAGCCAGCCGCGCATGGATCAGCGCCGCATGGCCGTGCAGGTACATTCCCCGCTGGTCCGGCCCGCGGCGTGCAAGGCTTTTCTGCATTCGGCAGTAAGCTGGGTAGTTGGCTGCAATCTTATTTGGGTCCGCGCTGATCTGTCCGGCAATTCCACACATCGTTATCCCCTCCCCTATATCATCAGGGTAATCGTATGCTGTGGCTTTGTCATTTATGCCTGCTGCACACAAAAATACACCCGCACCGCCGGGCAAACAGCAGTACGGGTGCAGATGATTTTAATTTGCTATTTCTATTCTATATAAGAATCACGGCATCAATCCAGGAAGTCGCGCAGCTTTTTACTGCGGCTGGGGTGGCGCAGCTTGCGCAGGGCTTTTGCTTCGATCTGGCGGATACGTTCACGGGTAACGTTGAACTCCTTGCCCACCTCTTCCAGCGTGCGAGGGCGGCCATCTTCCAGGCCAAAACGCAGGCGCAGGACCTTTTCTTCACGCGGGGTCAGGGTTTTCAGCACATCGGCCAGCTGCTCTTTCAACAGGGTCTGGCTGGCGGCTTCGGCGGGAACGGGGGCTTCCTCATCGGGGATAAAGTCGCCCAAGTGGCTATCTTCCTCCTCACCGATGGGGGTTTCGAGGCTGACGGGTTCCTGTGCCACGCGCATAATCTCGCGCACTTTGTCCACCGGCATATCCAGGCGCTCGGCAATTTCTTCGGCGCTGGGCTCATGGCCGTTTTCGTGCAGCAGTTGGCTGGAAACCTTTTTGACCTTGTTGATGGTTTCCACCATATGCACAGGGATACGGATGGTGCGGGCCTGATCCGCAATGGCGCGGGTGATGGCCTGGCGGATCCACCACGTTGCATAGGTGGAGAACTTGAAGCCCTTGGTATGGTCAAACTTTTCAACCGCTTTGATCAGACCCAGGTTACCTTCCTGGATCAGGTCCAGGAACTGCATGCCGCGGCCCACATAGCGCTTTGCAATGGAAACTACCAGACGCAGGTTGGCTTCGCTCAGGCGCTGCTTGGCGCGTTCGCCGTCCTTGCCGCCTTTCTGGATATCCAGGGCCAGCTGCACTTCCTCATCGGGGGTCAGCAGGGGCACGCGGCCGATCTCTTTCAGGTAAACCTTAACGGGGTCATCGATGGTAATGCCGTCCGAGGTAACGGTATCCTCAAAGTCATCCATCCCCTCCTCGCCCATATCGGCCACAGCGGACATATCAGTGGCGTCATCATCCACCACTTCAATGCCGTTGCTTTCCAGCTCTTCATACAGCTTTTCCATCTGCTCCGCGTCAATAACACGGCTGCTTTCTTCCATAGCGTCACTGATTTCGGTGCTGGTCAATTTGCCTGCACGGCGGCCCTGTTCAATCAGGTTGCGAATCGAATCTTTCTTTTCTGCCATAAGTAGTTTCTCCTTTGGTTTTTATTCTGCCCATCTTACTGGAACGGGATAAAACAACATGGTTTTGGCCGGGTGGAAATTATTCTTCCGGCGGGCGTTCGCCCACTTTTTTGCGGGCAAGGGCGGCAAATTTCTGCCGGAATTCATCGTCTGTGGTGCCTGCCACCTGGGCGCTTTCGGGGTTTGCGGTCTGCAAACGATCCAACAGCATATCAATATCCCGGCGGGTCAGGCGGGTATCGGCGTTTTGGGCCTGGGCCAGCATCACCTGGCTGTAGGCTTTTTCCTCCAACAAGGGGGAAAGGGTCGTGGCGTTGGCGGGCTGGCCGCGGGCGGCGCAGTCGTAAATCGCCTTGATTGCCTGCTGCATTTCCGGCAGCACCACCATGCCAAGGTTCAGCCGCTCCCGGATGTAGGGGATGGCGCCGGCATCCTGCAGCATAGCCGCCACAAGCTGGCGGGCGGCGCTTGCGGCCCCCAGGGCAGCTTCGCCCCCGCGGTCATAGGGCACGCGGATATCCGCCGCAATCCCCTGGCGGGAAAGTTCGTTCTGCTCTTTGCGGCGCGCCCTGCGCCCGGCCCCGCGCACGGCGCTTTCCAGCTGGACCAACACAGCCTTTTTATCAATGCCGGTCTGCTCCGCAATGCGCCCGGCATACACATCCCGCGCCGTGGGGCTGACCGCGCTGCCTGCCAGAATGCCGATGGCTTCATCCACATATTGCAGGCGCTGGGCATCGTTGCGCAGGTCATATTTTTTCACTGCCTTAGCCAGCTTGAACTCCAGCGGGGTTGCGGTGCCTTCCAGCACGGCTTCAAACCGGTCGCGGCCATAGGTGCGGATAAATTCATCCGGGTCCTTGGCACCGGGGATGTTCAGCACCCGCACCTGCAAATTGGTACCGGAAAACAGCGCCAAACTGCGCTCCGTTGCCTTCTGGCCTGCTTCGTCCGAGTCATAGCTCAGCACCACTTCGTCGGCGTATTCCGTCAGCAGCTTGACCTGCTCCGGCGTCAAAGCCGTGCCGCAGGCACAGACAGCGGTATCAAACCCGGCTTCGTGCATCGAGATGACGTCCATATACCCTTCGCAGAGGATATACCGCTTGGACGTTGATTTTTTTGCCACATTCAGCGCAAACAGCGTGCGGGATTTGTGGTAGACCATCGTTTCGGGCGAGTTGATGTATTTCGGCTTGGAATCATCCATCACGCGCCCGCCGAACGCAATGATATTGCCCCGCACATCAATGATGGGCACCATCACGCGGTGGCGGAAGATATCATACAGATTGCCCTTGGCGCTACGCTTGACAAGGCCGGAGGATTCCAATTCCGGCTCGGTAAAGCCGCGGTGGCGCAGGTAGTGCAGAAGGCCGACAAAATCTTCCGGTGCATAGCCCAGGCCAAACCGGCGGATGGCCGCATCCGAAAGGCCGCGTTTTTCGCGCCAGTAGCGGCGGGCCATGGCGGCTTCCGGCGTTGGGGCGTTGAGCTGGTCATAAAAATAGCGCGCGGCGTTGCGGTTGATCTCCAACAGGCGGGAGCGGGAACGGCTTTCCTGGTCGTCCTCCTCCGGCATGGGCATCCCGGCGCGGCCCGCCAGCTGTTTAACAGCTTCCACATAGCCCAGGTTGGAAATTTTGCGCACAAAGTTAATCACATCCCCCGCCGCACCGCAGCCAAAGCAGTAAAAACTTTGGGTATCCGGGTAGACGGTAAACGAAGGGGTTTTCTCGTTATGGAAAGGGCACAGCCCGGTATAGGTCCGCCCGCGATGACGCAGCTGCACATATTGGCCGATTACTTCGGTAATATCATTGCGTGCAACCACTTCCTGTATGTATTCCTGTGGGATCAATGGGGCTCCGGGCCTCCTTTCGCGTATATATCGTAATAATTTATAGATTAGCGGGCGCACAATGTGCGCCCCTTCGGGGCGGGCGGCAGTGCTCTAACATACTGCCAATTTTATAGCACCTGCCACTTTTGCGGCACAAACAGCTCCTCAAACAGGCGGGTAGCAAATTCATCGCTCATGCCGGAAATATAATCCGCCACGGCACGGTCCATTCCCTGGTGATATGCCACCTGCATATAAAAATTAGGCATCAGCGTGGGGTCCGCGCAAAGGCGCTCATACAGCGCTTCGATCATCTTGTCCACTTTTTTCTCTTCGCGCTTGGCATCCTTGTCCACATACACCGTGCTGTACATAAAGTCTTTCAGCACACCGTATGCCTCCTCCACTTCGGGGGAAAACTGCATTTTCCCATTTTTGCAGTTTGCGCTGTTTGCCACAAGATCGGTGATCATTGTGGTGATGCGCCGGGATTTGGTATCTCCCAGCACCTGCACGGCATCCCGCGGCAGGGCGGTGGGGTTCAGCACACCGGCGGCCACGGCATCCTCAATATCATGGTTCAAAAAGGCAATGTGGTCCGCATAGCGCACGGTACAGCCTTCCATCGTGCGGGCCCAGGCGCCTTTGGTGTGGGTAATAATCCCGTTGCGCACCTCCCAGCAAAGGTTCAGGCCCTTGCCGTCCTTTTCCAGGTAGTCCACCACCCGCAGGCTTTGGCGGTAGTGGGTAAACCCGCCGGGGCACAGCCGGTTCAGTGCGCGCTCCCCCGCGTGGCCGTATGGGGTGTGGCCAAGATCATGCCCCAGGGCAATGGCTTCGGTCAGGTCCTCATTCAGCCGCAGGGCGCGGGCAATGGTTCGGGCAATCTGGCTGACTTCCAGCGTGTGGGTCAGCCGGGTGCGGTAGTGGTCGCCCTCCGGCGAAAGAAACACCTGTGTTTTCTGCTTCAACCGCCGGAAACTTTTACAGTGCAAAATTCTGTCCCTGTCACGCTGGTAGCAGGTCCGCAGGTCATCTTCCGGTTCCGGGGTGCGGCGGCCAAAGCTCTGCTCACTTAAAGCGGCATAGGGGTTTAAGGTCAGGCGTTCAATTGTCTGGGTCTCTTCCCGCACAGTCACGGCGCAGCCTCCTTTCCCCTATCCGGTTCCCTGTTGGGCATATCCGTTGGGCATATCATGCCCAAAAACGGCTCTCTATATTATAAATACGATAAAAAGCCGCCAAACACTTGTATGAAATGTAAAAATTTCATGGGAAATTCTGCTTTCTTGCCAGAAATGACTGCGCAGCATCAAAAAGCTGCGTAAAGTGGTTTGCTGATCGTCACTTCGGCACTGCCGCGGGTCAGCTCGCTCAGGTCATGGCACAGGGCTTCTTCGGTTCCGGCAGGCATGCGCCAGCGCAGGGTCACAGCATCGGCATACTCCGGTTCCTGCAGTTTGGCCCCGGCGGCTGCGATCATCCGCTGGGCCTGTTCAAACTTGGGGTATGGCACGGTCACGGCACAATCCGTCACCAGCCGCATGCTGACAATTTCCGCCTGCTGCAAGGCTCCGGATGCCGCCGCGGTGTAGGCCCGCACCAGCCCGCCGGTACCCAGCAGAACTCCGCCAAAGTACCGCGTAACCACCACGATCACATCCGAAAGCCCCGCATGGCCGATGGCTTCCAGCACGGGGGTACCGGCGGTTTTGGCGGGTTCGCCGTCATCACTGTAGCGGGTGCGGCCGCCCTCGCGCAGAACATAGGCATACACATTATGCCGCGCGGTGCGGTTGGCCGCTTTGATGCGGTTCAGGTGGGCAAGGGCAGCTTCCTCGGTATCGGCAAACGCAGCGGAAGCAATAAAGCGGGAGCGCTTTTCTTCATATTCAAAGGTGGAAATACCGCGGATCGTTTGATAGTCCGGCATAGGGGTTCTCCTTTGAGATGCAAGATGATGTATTTGAAAAAAATACCGCAGATGTTGCCATCTGCGGTATACAAAACCTTAATGCAATTACTTGCCAGCCTTGTTGGCGTAGCGGCGCTTAAAGCGCTCAACACGTCCGCCGGTGTCAACCAGCTTCTGCTTGCCGGTGTAGAAGGGATGGCACTTGCTGCAAACTTCAACGCGGATCTCCGGCTTGGTATCGCGGGTATGGATCACGTTGCCGCATGCGCAGGTAATGGTGCAATCCACATAGTTGGGATGAATACCCTGCTTCATTTTCATTTCACCTCTTTCTCGATCATGACTAAAGGGAGCCATACTTGATATATGTGCTCATCACAATCTTCGAATTTCGGCTACCAGCAGACGCCATCCTGTGCGTGTGGAGCAGCCCTCTGAACGATTGCTAGAGTATTTTACCAGAGTTTTTGTGTTTTGTCAAGTAGTGCGGGCAATCTTTTGCGGCGGCAAATTGCCAGCAAAAGTGCAATCATTTATATGCCCATCCGGGACGTCGAGGACGCCGTCTCCTACTGTGGGGCAAAGTATATCACACGTTTTTTGTATCCGCTCCGGTAAGTTTCCGGCGTAGTCGGGTACCCCCGCCCTACTGGGTGTTTGTGGGTTGGCCGCACACAATAAAATGCTCTGTAGGGAACGGTCTTGACCGTTCCGGGGCCTTGTAGCAGATGCCGCAACAATTTTCCGCAAAGCCTTTGGCTCCCCTTCGAGGGGAGCTGTCACCGAAGGTGACTGAGGGGTGATTCCCCAAGCGGAGCCTGAAAATGCGCGTTATTTCCTCACTGCGGCGGCTAGGGGGCTGCATACAAAAAAGGCCGTCTGCGTATTACAGCAGGCGGCCCAAAAGCGCCAAACCTATGGAATCACATTATGCCAGCAGCGGCTTAACGGCAGCGGCCAGTTCTTCTTTCTTGGCTTCGGCTTCGGCCAGGTCTTTGCCCTTGGTGGTAAAGTAGGTCTTGATCTTCGGCTCGGTGCCGGAGGGGCGCACCACAACGGTGCAGCCAGATGCCAGGGTGTAGATCAGCACGTTGGCGGCGGGCAGACCGGTCTCTTCAGGCTTTTTATAGTCCACAACCTTTACAACGGCGTCACCGCCAAAGTCCTTGGGCGGGTTCTCGCGCAGGCCGGACATAATGCCCGCCATCTTGTCCATGCCGGACAGGCCCGGGAACTCAAAGCTGTCAACCTTGTTCAGGTAGCGGCCATACTCGGCGTAAATGCGCTCCAGCTCTTCCTTGATGGAACTGCCCTTTGCGCGGTAATAAGCAGCCATTTCGCAAATCAGCATAGAGCCGATGATGGCATCCTTATCGCGGACGTAAGGACCAGCCAGGTAGCCATAGCTTTCCTCAAAGCCAAAGATGAAGCGGTCAACCTGACCAGCAGCTTCCAGCTTGGCGATCTGATCGCCGATCCACTTAAAGCCGGTCAGCACATTGCGGCACTCAACACCGTAATGCTCGGCCACCTTGTCCGCCAGCGGGGTGGACACGATGGACTTGCACATGACGGGGTCTTTGGGCATGGTCCCCTGTTCAATGCGGCCCGCGCAGATGTAATCCAGCAGCAGAACGCCGACTTCGTTGCCGGAAAGCAGCTCATAGCTGCCATCCTTGCACTTAACGGCAATGCCAACGCGGTCAGCATCGGGGTCAGTGGCCAGCATCAGGTCTGCACCAGACTTTTCGGCCAGTTCCAGGCCAAGGCGCAGAGCCTCGAAAATTTCGGGGTTGGGGTACGGGCAGGTGGGGAAATTGCCGTCCGGCTTTTCCTGTTCCGGCACAACGGTGATATCGGTAATGCCGATGTCATGCAGAACATGGGTGACCGGAACCAGGCCGGAGCCGTTCAGCGGGCTGTAAACCAGCTTCAGGCCGGCGGTCTTGCAGATACCGGGACGGATGGAGCGGGCTTCGATTGCTTCGTACAGGGCGTTGATGCAGTCATCGCCAACGTATTCGATGATGCCCTTTTCCAGCCCCTCGGCAAACGGCATGGTTTTGGCGCCGGTCAGGATGTCGGTCTTCTGGATTTCGGCGTACACAATGTCAGCGGCCTCATCGGTCATCTGGCAGCCATCGGGGCCGTAGGCCTTATAGCCGTTGTACTTGGCCGGGTTGTGGGATGCCGTTACCATGATACCGGCGTTGCAGTTATAATACCGGGTAGCAAAGCTCAGTGCGGGAACCGGCATCAGGGCGCTGTAAATGCGCACCTTTACGCCGTTGGCGGCCAGAACTTCGGCAGCAGCCTTGGCAAACACATCGCTCTTGATGCGGCTGTCATAGCTGATAGCAACGGTCTGGGTGCCGCCCTGGGTCTTGACCCAGTTGGCAAGGCCCTGGGTAGCCTGGCGCACAACATACACGTTCATGCGGTTGGTACCGGCGCCGATCACACCGCGCAGACCGGCAGTGCCGAACTTAAGGGCAACGGCAAAACGATCCTGAATGGCAGCGTCATCGTTCTGAATCGATTCCAGCTCCGGCTTCAGGTCGGGGTCATCCAGGTTGGCAGCAAGCCAACGGCTGTACATTTCTTTATACATTTTGGACACCATCACTTTCTTACCCTGTAAAAGTTTTGGGTAAATTCACTTGTTCAAATTAAATATATCAATTTTAGTTTGCGTTGTCAATCAAAAAAAGCTGGAATTCCGGCCTTTTGCCGGGGCTTTGCCTGTTTTTTACCCTACAGCGTCAAGGCAGATTTTGGGCACAAAAAATATGCTTGCCGCCGCGGGCGGAACAGGATATACTGAAAATAATCAAAGTACGCAATTTGTTGAAAAAAGGAGTTGGCTGCGCCATGTATGCACACGTTGTCAGCCTGGGGGTAACGGGGCTGGATGGCTACCCCGTTACCGTGGAAACCCACATCAGCGGCGGTCTGCCCAAATTTGCCATGGTGGGCCTGCCGGATTCCGCCGTGAAGGAAAGCAGTGAGCGGGTGCGCAGTGCCATCAAAAACCTGAACTGCCCCTGGCCCGCCAGCCATGTTACCGTCAACCTGGCTCCCGCCGATGTGCGCAAAACCGGCAGTTTGTATGACCTGCCGGTGTTCATCGGCATTTTGGCGGCGCAGCAGTACATCCCACAGCCAGAGCCGCACCAGGCATTTTTGGGTGAGCTTGGGCTGGATGGCGCACTGCGCCCCATTGCCGGTGCCCTGCCCATGGCCCTTGCCGCCCAAAAGGCGGGCGTGACCGAGCTGTTTGTTCCTGCCGAAAACGCCGCCGAAGCCGCCGTGGCCGAGCATCTGACAGTTTACCCCGCCCGCAGCGCTGCGGATGTGATCCGCCACCTGGCGGGGCAGGCAAAGCTCAGCCCCGCCAGCCGCACAGGATACGATGCCGCCGGGCAGTGGCTTGGCCCCGATTTTGCGGATGTGCGCGGCCAGGCGGAGGCCCGCCGCGCGCTGGAAGTTGCCGCTGCGGGTGGGCACAACCTGTTGATGGTGGGCCCGCCGGGCACCGGCAAAAGCATGCTGGCCAAGCGCCTGCCGGGCATCCTGCCGCCGCTCAGTTATGAGGAAGCGCTGGAAACCACCGCGATTTATTCCGTTGCCGGGCTGGTGCAGGCCGGGACCGGATTATTGCAGCAGCGACCGTTCCGCAGCCCCCACCACAGTGTCAGCGCCGCAGCCATTGCGGGCGGCGGCACAGTGCCCCGCCCCGGCGAGGTCAGCCTGGCCCACAACGGCGTACTGTTTTTGGACGAGCTGCCAGAGTTCAGCCGCGAAGCGCTGGAGGTGCTGCGCCAGCCAATCGAGGACGGGTGCATCTCCGTGAGCCGGGTACACGGCACCGCCACCTACCCCTGCCGTTTTATGCTGGTTGCTGCCATGAACCCCTGCAAGTGCGGGTATTATGGTTCCGGCGTGCGGGAATGCAGCTGCACGTCCAGTGCGATTGAGCGCTACCGGCAGCGGATTTCCGGTCCGCTGCTGGACCGCATTGACCTGCATGTAGAGGCCCGCCCCGTGGAGTACGACGCCCTTGCCGCCAAAACCGGCGGCGAGCCGAGCACCAATATCCGTGCGCGGGTGGCCGCGGTACGCGCCATGCAGGCCCAGCGCTACCAAGGCCTTGGCTTTACCTGCAACGCCCAGCTGCCCAGCGGTATGCTGCGCCGCTACTGCCCGCTTGCGCCCGCCGCCGAAAAGCTGCTGCGCGGTGCGTTTGAACGCATGGGCTACAGCGCCCGCGCCTATGACCGCATCCTGCGCGTAGCCCGCACCATTGCCGACATGAACGGTGTGGAACAGATCGGCGCCGCAGAGCTGATGGAAGCGCTGCAATACCGGAGAATGGACAGGACGGTAGGCAAATGAATATTTGCCAAAGGAATAAGTAATAAAGAATAATTAAAAATGCAGGTGGACCGCAGTGCTGCGCACGGCTCAGAAATATTAGTGTTCTATATTTGACAGAGCTCTAACATTTTTGAGCGTTGTGCCAGCAACGCGGTCCACCTGCATTATTCTCTACTCTTTTTTATTATTCTTTCTATTTGACTCGTTCCTTTTCGGAACGGGCGAAATAGAACATCCACTGCTGCAAAATTCCGGCGTTTCCATAGGCTGGGAATGGGTTCTGCCCGGCGTAATGCTGGTCGATCACACGCTGGATCCACACATCCACAGGGGCACACTCCATGCGGCCATAGGCAAACAGGGCTACGCAGTTGGCCACCTTGATGCCCACGCCGTGCTGCTGCATCAGAGCTTCCAGCAGCCGGGCATCGGGCAGGGTTTCCAGCGCGGCAAGGTCCAGCGCTCCCGCTGCAACTGCCTGGGCGGCAGCCAGAACATACGGGGCGCGGTAGCCCAGCGCGCAGTCCCGCAATGCCTGTTCCCCTGCCGCAGCAAGCGCCTGCGCCGTTGGGAACGCATACAGCACATTCCCGCCCGGCTGCAGCAGCGGCGCACCGTACCGGGTACACAGCGTTTCCACGCAAGCCTGAATGGCCGGGATATTTTTGCGCTGGCTGATGATAAAGGTAACCAGCATCTCCCAGGCGTCCTGGCGCAGAATGCGGATGCCCGCCCCGGCCCGGGCCGCTGCGCAAAGGTAGGCATCCTGTTTGGGCACCGCGGCGCGGATGGCCGCATAATTGCGGTTCAAATCAAAATAGCGGTGCCAGAAGCCCTGCCATTCTTCCGGGGTACAGCTAGCTGTATACGTATCACCGCTGCCGGGCTGCAGGTACAAAAGCTTATCCCCGGCCAAAAACCGCCAGCCCTGCGGCGTTTGCGCAATGCGGAACGCCTGGCCGCTGGCGGCTATTTTTTGCAGATCGAAATCATCCGGTATCGTTACGGTCATGGCTCGCGCAGCACCTCCAGCATGCGGCGGGCGCTGCCTTCCCACGAGTATTTTTGCAGTACGGCGGCGGCATCCCGGCCGGGGGTTACATGGTCCACACTGCCGTGGTTGGTGGAAAGGTCAATGTAATCAGCGTGGGAGCCGTAAATTTCCCGCATGCAGGGGGTATTGCTCACCATCACGCGTGGAGCACCGCAGGCAATGGCTTCCAGCGGGGGGATGCCGAACCCCTCATACAGCGTGGGGAACAAAAACGCCTTGCAGTTTTCCATCAGGCTTTTGGCTTCGCCGTCCGTCACATAGCCAAGGTACATCACGTTGTTCAGGTGGTCCAACCCCAGGGCAGCGGCCTCTTTGGCAAGGCTGCCGCCGCCCGCAATTGCAAACATAACCTGGGGTTTGCTCTGCGCAGCGCGCAGCACCCAGGGAAAGTTCTTATTTTTAAGTAGGTTGGACATTGAAAAATAATACTCGCCCTTTTTCAGCTGCGGCCACTTGCTGTACTCACCAAACAGCATGGGGTCAGGGCGCACGCGCTGCATATGCTGCCAGGCGTTATACACCACGGTGATCTTTTCGGGGTTCACATGGTAATATTTCACGATCTCGCTTTTGGAAAATTCCGAGACCGTCACGATTTTTCTGGCCTTTTTGGCAATGGCCGCATACTGCATGCAGTGCCAGACAGCGCTGGTGCGGCCGCGCAGGTCGGTATAAAAATCCGGGCGTGCTTTATAGCACACATCATGCACCACGGCAATGCCCTCGTTCCCACGGTGGAACATGGGAATAACGTTGCACATGCCCAGCCAGCAGCGCCCGCTTTGTGCCAGATATCGGCCATACACCCGCTGCCAGCCCAAAATGCCGCTGGACTGCGGCAGGGTGACCACCTTGATATTGCGGTATTCGGGAACGATACAATCCGGCGGAACCGCCACTTCCAGCTCGCCGGGTTCCAGCATGGGATCCATGGCAGCGAGTATTTCCCGCGCATAGCGCTGGATGCCGGAAAGCTGCTGCACAAAAAACGAACCGTCTACTGTATACTTGGGCATTTTCATTCTCCTTATAAATGGCACCGCGTTACTGCGTCAGGATGCCGTATTGGTATTTGCACTGCAAAATGCGCTGCACGCTTTCGTCCAGTCTCTGCTGGGGGGTGGTACCATCCTGCACAGCTTCCAGCACGGCGGTATAGGCATCGGCAAGGCCGTTGGGCATCAGCAGCAGGTCTGCACCGGCCTGCAGCGCCTTGACCGCCGCCTGACCGGGGGTATACACATCGGTGATGGCCTGCATCGCCAGCGAATCCGTCACGATCAAGCCCTGATAGCCCAACTCCCCGCGCAAAAGATCGGTCAGCATGACGCTGGAAAGGGAGGCCGGGGTATCGTCCCCTGTTACCTGCGGCACGGTAATGTGGGCCGCCATAATCAGCGGAGCATTGTTCACATTTTGGGCAAAGGGCACCAGCTCACAGCTGCGCAGGTCATCCAGCGTTTTGTTCAGCGTTACGGTGCCAACGTGGGTATCCTCGCTGGTATCGCCATGGCCGGGGAAATGCTTGAGGGTGCAGGCAATGCCCGCATCGGCAAACCCGGCGCACGCCCCGCCCACAAGGTCGGCGGCGGTCTGCGGTTCACTGCTGAACGCGCGGGTACCGATGACCGGGTTATCGGGGTTGGTGTTCACATCGGCCACAGGGGCAAAATCCAGGTTAAAGCCGTATTCTTTTAAGTAGCCGCCAATGGTGCGGCCCATGGCGCGGGCATCTTCCGGGTTACCGGATGTTCCCACCGCCGCAGCGCTTTCGTATTGGGGCAGGTCAAACGCGGCATTGTTGGCAAGGCGCGCCACCAGGCCGCCCTCCTCATCAATGGCAGTAAAGAGCGGCGTATCGCTCGCCTGCTGCAAATCGTCCAGGAATTGGGTGATCTGCTGCGGGCTTTCCAGATTTTTGCCAAAGATCACCACGCCGCCCACCGGGTACTCCGCCAAAGTCTGGCGCATGGCATCCGTCAGTTCGGTCACGCCGTCCGCCTTGGCATCGTTGATCTGATCCTGCGTTTGGCTCAAGTCCAGGGAATCGGGTCGAACAAGAAAGAGCTGCCCCACCTTTTGTTCCAGCGTCATCTCCTCCAGCAGCTGCTGCACGAGGTCCGGCTCCGGGGTGGGCTGTTCCGTGGGTGCTGCCTGCGTGGTTTGGGCTTGCTGTGTTGGTGCTTCGGTCGGCTGGGCCGCCTTATTGGGGAGTACATCTTTTGGGGCAGCAGAACAGGCGCACAAGACTGCCGCCAAAACGGTTGACACAAATGCCGCGAATCTTTTTTTCATGCTTACCGCCCCCTGCTGTTTGTCTAGGGTGTATCCTCTAATAAGATAAACGAAGAAGTCATCCAAATTGTTACATAAAAGGCATTTTCCCTATCCATATTTTCACAGGGAAATATCTTTGGGCAATACCGCATAATTCTAAGTGCCGATACGGCGAGCGAGGTGCGGCAGCTGCTAAGCCAAAAGCGCAGATAATACTGGATGTCTTATCGAGCATTTTGGCAACGCAGATGCCGTGCCGCAGCCGCCGGAGCGGTGCTTAAGCCGTAAGGCGGGAATTGTGCGGTGTTGCCTTTGCCTTAAGTTGGCGGGCGCCCAATGTGCGCCCCTGCGGTCACTATAGGGAAATGCCATTTTCCCCGCACAACGCGCCCTGCTGCATATGCTGGCCTTGCGGCGTGTTTTATTGTATTTTGATTATACCATACCTCGCGGCAGAATGGAACGGAATTTACAGGAATCAAGTGGTAAAATCCCGCATTACTCTGCAAAAAGCCCTCGGCACAGTGGTTTGGCACCGTGCCGGGGGCTTTGCATTGGTTCAGGCTTTGCTGCCGGACCGATTATTCATCATCAACGGTATTGTCATTGCCAACCGGGTCTTCGGCGGCAACATCGGCGGTTTCGGGGGTGGCTTCCTCCTCGGCTTCCAGCGCTGCCTTGTCATAGGCAAAGGCGTTCAGGGCGTCAGTGCTCACTTCATACACAACGCCTGCTGCGCCGGAGCTGCGCAGGTAGCACAGGGTATCGTCCTCGGCGTCGTTGCCACCAAAGCTGCACTGGATGCTGGTGCCGTCCGATGCGATCAGGGTAACGATGGCATTGGGGGTATCCAGACCATACACGGCATCGGCCTGCGGTTCGGTCACGCTCCACTTGGTTTTCAGATCGCAGATGGTGCTCGCCATCTTTTTGACGATATCCTGATTCAGGTTATACTCCGCATCATCCGTCAGCGTCCAGGTGCTGTCATTCTGGGCAAAGCTCAGGGTTCCGCCGTTGGCGGTCTGCACCACCATCTTGGTCACATCGTCCACATCTATGTCCGTAATGCTCTGGGCGGCATACAGCTGCTTTGCGGTTTTGCAGATGCCGCTCAGGGCCGAACTGTCCAGCGTATACACCGGGCCGTCTGCGCTCAGGCGGGCATACCAGCTGTTTGTGATGGAGTTCTTGCTGCCAACGGTCAGCGTCCATTCGGTATCTGCCGTTTTCAGGCTCAGTTCATAAGTCGGGGTATCAAAGCCCATGCTGGCAACGTCGGCGTCATCGCTCAGTTCGCGCAGCGCGGTCAGAGCGGTCATGCTGTCGGCAACGCCTTGGGCCTTACTCTGGTCAAGGGGTAGCGCGGGGTCAGAATCCAGTGTCCAGGTATCATCCGTTTTGGTCAGGGCGGATTCCAACGTTGCGCCATCGCTGGCGTCTTTGTAGGCAATCGCGATCACACTGTCAGCATCCAGGCTGCACAGTGCAATGCTGGTATCCTCTTCCTCGGTGTCTGCATGGTTCAGCACACCAAGGGCAACGCCCAGCACAACCACCACGGGAACCAGCACAAAAAGGGGCAACATTTTCTTTGTGTTCATTGGCTGTTATCTCCTAAGGTTTCTGCGGCACTGGAAATATCAACGGCGGCGGCGCACCAAAGTGATGGCAATACCGACCACGATAAAAGCCAGCGGCACCACGATGGTAAACAGCAGGCCAAGCAGCATGGTGGCCTTGGCAGGTACCGTCAAGGTTTCGGCGCTCATACTCTTGCTGTCAATCACCACACCGTTTTCTTCGCCGGTCATCCAGTTCACGGCGCTGGTCAACAGCTGGGCATTGCCGCCGGAAACCGCGCTGTTCATCTGGCTGTTCAGCATGTTGGGGCAGTTCACCCAAACCACTTTGGCGCCGGTAGCGCTGTTGCTGGCGGCAACAGCAATGTTAAAGGGGCCGTTGGGATCATTTGCCCCCTGCTCGGCGGTGGTAGCCTCGGCGTAATCCTGCATGGAATATGCCGTGCTGCTGGTGCTCAGCAGGGTGGTCAGGGTCAGGTCATCGGTGCTGTCGCCTTTCACAATGCCCTGTGCCACGGGGGTAAAAACATGCATACCGTCAGTTATGCCCGCGGTGATATCGTTGGAGCTCAGGCTCGGCAGCAGGTAGGTCTGCGGGTAGCGGTAAGCGTAATAGCTGCTGTCATTTTCAATCACAAGGCCTTCCTGGCGGGTCATGCCGTATTCTGCCAGCAAGGCATCCAAATTGGGGGTATCCACTGTCAGATCAGTGGTCACAAACAGGTTGCCGCCGTTTTCCAGATAGGTCTTGATGGCAGCGGCATCCAGGGTGGAAAGATCCGCCTGCGGGTCGTTGATCAGCAGGGCTGCGGCATCTTCGGGCACTGTATCGGTGGTCAGCAGGTTCAGGTCCTGCATGGTAACGCCGGAATTATCCAGCGTTTCGGTAAAATCGCTTTCCAGGCTGGATTCGCCGTGGCCGGTCAGCTGGTACAGCACATAGCTGTTCTCCCGCGTGACCTTGGCAATGCCGGAGGACAGCGCGTTCTCAGCGGAGAAGCTCATTGTGTAACTGCCGGTGGTATAATAGCTGGAATAATCCGCCGTATACATATCATTGTAGTCCACCACGGTGTGGTTATCCCCGCATACAAGGATCACGCTGGAGGAGCTTGCGTTCTGCGCGTCATACTGCTGTGCAAAGGTGGGGTACAGCGCGGGGTCGCGCTGCTGCCAGGTAAAATGGCTGCTTTCGCCCGCATAGCGGTCCAGAATTCGCGTAATGTTGGAATCCTCGTTGCCGGTTTCCGCCAGGTAATAGGCGGTCACATCGGTGTTCAGTTCCTGCAGCATGGTTTTGGTGGTATCGCTCAGGGTGAACATTTTGCCGGTGGAAATATCAAACTGGGTAAACTTGGTGGGCACCGCGCCCACCACAAGGTTGAGCAGAATTACCAGCACCAGCACCACAACGGCCAGCACGCTGGCGTAAGCACCGCTGCGCAGGCTGCGGCGGCGCGCTGCCTGCTGTGCCTGGTTAGGGGCAGGGGCATTGGCCGCGTTCTTTTTCTTAAAGTTCATCGTCGGACCCCCCTCTTTAATTCCAGCGGCGGCGTTCCAGTGCCTGACCCGTCAGGAAGAGGAACAGTCCCGCCACCGATAGATAATACACAATGCCGGTCACGCTGAACATGCCGCCCACAAAATCCGTAAACGGCTGGAACAGTGCCAGCGCGCCAAGCACGCTGTTAAAGCCGGTCAGCAGCCAGGCCGGGCGCAGCTTAAACAGCAGCACCAGCACCACGGCACCGCCGCAGAACACCGCGCTGCCCACCGTGACATTTTTGCAGGCCAGACCGACCAGCAGAGCCACAACCGCCAGCACCACGCAGAACACGATGAATGCCAGCGTGTTGCCGCTGGTGAACAGGCTCTTGATGCCGTTCATCAGGTAGCAGATCAGCAGCGCACCAAAAGTAGCCAGGTACGCAATGATCTGGTTTTCCGTCAGGGCGGAGACAAAGGTGCCGATGGCAATGCAGGCAGCGCCCATCAAAAAGTACGCCAGCCAGGTGGCGTAAGCGCTGGTAAGGGAGATGGTGCCAAAGGCCGTGAGCATCAGCGGCATGATGGCCGCTGCCGCCATGGGCACGGCAAACACCGCCAGCTGGGCAAAGTACTTACCCATCACGATAGAAGGAATACCCACCGGGCTGGTGAGCAGCAGCTGGTCGGTTTTATTGCGGCGTTCATCCGCAAAGCTGCGCATGGTCAGCGCCGGCAGCAAAAACAGCATGACCAGCGTGGTAGAATACAAAACGGTTGAAAAATCCGACGTGCCATACACCAGGCAGTTGGCGGAGTAATATAACCCGATAAACGCCAGCATAACACCAATGACAACATAGCCGACCAGGCTGGTGAAATAGCTGCGCAGTTCCCGCTTAAAAATGGCAAACATGGCTCACTCTTCCTCCTTTTGGTCGTTTTCGGCTTCCGGTTGTTCCGGAGTATCATCCGCCGGGGCCTGCGGTTCGGCAGGCTCAGCAGACTGTTCCGGCTGTACGGCAGCCGCTTCCGGAGCCGGTTCTTCGGTTTCTTCCGGCTGGGCTTCCTCCGGTGCAGTCTCGGTGATCTGTAGGAAGATATCCTCCAAACTCATCGTATCGCTTGTCAGGGAGACAACCGGGCAGCCAGCTTCGGCCAGCGCCTTGGACAGGGCCGCGCGCAGGTCTGCACCGGCGGTGCTGGTGGCGGTAAAGCTGACTTCATCGCCCTTTTCTGCGGTCACGCGCAGGTCGGTCAGGCCCTCCACCTTGGCGGCAGCGGCCAGAATCTGTTCTTTGGTGCCAAGTGCCGTGGCGGCAATCATGCCGCGGGCAGCCAGCTGGGCGGCCAGCTCTTCCGGCGTGCCCTGGGCGGCCACTTTACCGTGCGCAATAATCAGCACGCGGTCACAGATCGTCTGCACTTCGCTCAGGATATGGCTGGAAAGGATGACGGTGTGGTTTTCTCCCAGGTCATGGATGAGGTTGCGGATCTCGATCATCTGGGCGGGGTCTAGGCCAACGGTGGGTTCGTCCAGAATGATCACCTTGGGGCTGCCCAGCAGCGCAGCGGCAATGCCAACGCGCTGGCGGTAGCCTTTGGAAAGGTTGCGGATCAGCCGCTTTTCCATCTCCTGCAGCCCAGCGCGCTGCACGGCCTGCGCTACATCCTGCACGCGGTCCGCTTTTTTCTTTTTGCCTTTCAGCTCGCTGACAAACAGCAGGTATTCCTGCACGGTCATATCGGTATACAGCGGCGGAATTTCCGGCAGGTAGCCGATGCAGGCTTTGGCCTCCTTGGGCTCTTCCTGAACATCATGGCCGTCAATGGCAACGGTGCCGCCCGTGGGCGCAAGATACCCGGTGATCATGTTCATTGTTGTGGATTTGCCGGCGCCGTTGGGCCCCAGCAGGCCGTAAATACAGCCGTCCTGCACAGTGAAGCTGATATCATCGACCGCGGTGTGTTTTCCGTAACGCTTGGTCAAATGCTTGACTTCGATCAATGGATGCACTCCCCTTTTCTTGAGGGCCGCCCGCCGCAGGGCAGGCGTACCCCTGAACTATCCAGAAGTATACTGCCTATTTGTGAAAATTGTGCGTCGTTTTTTTGCCAGGATGTGAAAATTGTGTGCACATGCAAAAGCACCCCTGCGCGGCTGCAGGGGTGCCAAATCAGCTTATTCTTTTGCTGCTTCGTTTCTTTTGCGGGGGGCAGCTTTACTTTTTCTGTTTTCTCCGCTTTGCTTCCACAATGGCGTCCGCAATGTGCATGGCAACATCATCCTTGCTTTGCAGCGGCAGCGCGGTGGAAATGCTTTCGGTAATCAGGGTTACAACGTTGGTATCCACGCCAAAACCGGCGCCGGGCACCTTGACATTGTTGGCCACAATCATATCCATGTTTTTCTTGTGCAGCTTGGCAGTAGAATTTTCGATCAGATCTTTCGTTTCCATCGAAAAGCCGCAGACAAACAACTGCTCCGGCTTGTGCTCGCCGACCCAGCCCAGAATGTCATCCGTGCGTTCCAGCTCAATTGAAAGTTCACCATCGTGCTTTTTGATCTTATCCTGCGCCACCTGGGCCGGGCGGTAGTCCGCCACAGCGGCGGCCATCACAAGAGCATCCGCATCCATGGCGTTGGCCTTGACAGCTTCAAACAGTTCTGCCGCGGTGGCAAAAGGCACCATTTTGACAAACGGAACCGGCGGCAAGTCGGAAGATGTCAGCAGCGTCACATCCGCGCCGCGCAGCATACAGGCGCGGGCCACGGCATAGCCCATTTTGCCGGTGGAATGGTTTGTCAGGTAGCGCACCGGGTCCATCGGTTCGCGGGTGCCGCCAGCGGAAACCACCACTTTCATGCCCTGCATGTCTTTTTCGTGTTCCAGCTCCCGTGCCACATAGTCCACCAGAACGCCCTCATCGGGCAGGCGGCCGGAGCCCGTATCGCCGCAGGCCAACAGGCCGGAACCGGAGGGAATGACGGTGAAACCGTAATGTTCCAGCGTTTTCAGGTTATCCTGGGTGATGGGGTTTTCCAGCATATGGGTGTTCATGGCGGGGGCCACCAGCTTGGGGCAGCGAGCCGCCAGGGTAACGGTGGTCAGCATGTCATCCGCCAGGCCGTGGGCCAGCTTGGCGATCACATTTGCGGTTGCCGGGGCGATCAGCATCAAATCCGCCGCGTTGGCCAGCGAAACATGGGCCACATCATACTGGAAGTTGCGGTCAAAGGTATCCACAATGCAGCGGTTGTTGGTCAGGGTTTCAAACACCAGCGGGGTGATAAACTCCGTGGCGTTTTTGGTCATCAGCACATGCACATTGGCGCCGGCTTTGGCCAGGGCATGGGCCACATTGGGCATTTTATAAGCAGCAATCCCGCCGGTAATGCCCAGCACAATGGTTTTGCCTTTCAGGTTCATGATAACACATCCTTATATTTGGCCGGGCTTCTGGCTGCCCGTATTGTTCTGCTTTTAAGTATATCCTGCCGGGGGGCAAAAGTAAAGGGAATTCAACAGTTGGCAAACGGGCTGCGAACTGCTATAATAAACTGTAATTTTACATTCTGCGCATTTTATACTTTTATAACAGGGCAACTCTGCATCATTCTAAGGCAATACCGCACAATTCTAAGTGCCGATACGGCGAGCGAGGCACGGCAGCTGCTAAGCCAAAAGCGCAGATAATACTTTGTGTATTATCGAGCATTTTGGCAACGCAGATGCCGTGCCGCAGCCGCCGGAGCGGTGCTTAAGCCGTCAGGCGGGAATTGTGCGGTGTTGCCCTAAGCCTATCGAACGGGAAACATTGCCGGGTTGCCAAGGATACGAGGTTTTACCCTATGATTCTTGCAGTTGATATCGGTAACAGCAACATCTGCATTGGCGGGCTGGATGGCATGAAGGTGCTGTTCACCGCGCGCATGGTCACCCGCCCGCGCTGCACCGGGGATGAATACACCGCCGAGCTGAAATTTCTGCTGGGCCGCCTTGGCGTTACCCCTAAAGCCTGTGAGGGCGTTATCGTGTGCAGCGTGGTGCCCGACCTGACCAAAGTTCTGGCCGATGCCTGCACCCGGCTGACCGGGCGCAAAGCCATGCTGGTCAGCCCTGCACTGAACACCGGGCTGACCTTTGCGGTGGACGCTCCGGACCGCGTGGGGCGGGACCGCATTGCCGATGCCACCGCCGCAGCCGCCCACTATCCCCTGCCCTGCATGACGGTGGACCTTGGCACGGCCACCACCTATAATGTCATTTCTTCCAAGCGGGCGTTCCTGGGTGGTTTTATCCTGCCCGGCGTGCAGACCAGCCTGCGGGCCATCAGCAGCGGCACAGCGCAGCTGCCGCCTATCTCGCCCGAAACGCCGGATCACCTGATTGGCCGCAACACGGTGGAATGCCTGAACAACGGCGTGATGTTTGGCACCGCAGCCATGCTGGACGGCCTGGCTGCCCGCGTGGAAGCCGAACTTGGCGAGCCGCTGACCGTGGTTGCCACCGGCGGCCTGGCCCCCTGCATCATGCCCTGCTGCACCCGCAAGGTGATTTATGATTCTGACCTGTTGTTCAAGGGGCTGGCAATCCTGTACAGCAAAAACGCCGAATAAGCAAGTTTGCACGTTTTGTATTCTGCCTGCTATCAGAAAAGGGACCGGCATTTTCTGCCGATCCCTTTGTTTTATGTATTTTCCGAATGTTTTACATATCCGGCGTAACCATCACAGCACCGTAATTGCGCACGCTCAGCACATGGCAGCTGCCCGCGCCAAACACAGCGTCAATGGCGTTCTTGTAGGTTTCCAGCAGTGCCAGCGGAACAAATGCTTGGATGGTACCGGCAAAGCCGCCGCCCTGCAAACGCCATGCGCCGCGGCCGTTCAGCACCTTCTGGCTGATGGCCAATGCCAAAGGCACGCCCTGCTCCTGCGGGTTCTTGATGCTGTAGGCGTTCTGGTTGAACTCAAAGCTGGAATGGCCGCCCTCAATGATCAGCTGCAGGAAGCGGTCAAAATCATCTGCCTTGATGGCTTCATAGATTTCCCCGGCGCGGCGGCTGTCATTATAAAAATGGATGGCACGCACCACGGCGCGGTCGCCGGTCACTTTGCGCACTTCGGGGATGGCTTTCAGGAAGGTTTCCTCGTCCACATCGCGCAGAACCTTTTTGCCAAAGAATTCGGCAACGCTCTCCATCTCGCGGCGCACAGCGGCATAATCATCGGTCAGGTCAGCGTGGCTGCCCTTGGTATCGCTGATGCAGAGTGCAAAGCCCTTGGCTGCCAGATCAAACGGAACTTTGCGCACGACCGGATGGCCCACTTCCTTAAAGTCGATGGTGATGACCTTTCCCACGGCGCAGGCAGTCTGGTCCATCAGGCCGCAGGGCTTGCCAAAGAAAACATTCTCAGCATACTGGCTGATCATGGCGTTTTTGACCTGGTCGAAACGCTTCATGTCATTATCGTTGTACTCGCCGCGGAAGATAGCACCCATGCACACCTCAAAGGCAGCCGAGCTGGACAAACCGGAACCGCCCAGAACGTCAGAGGTGGTGTAGCAGTCAAAGCCGCCCACCTTGCCGCCGTCTTTCACAATGCCGGCAGCCACGCCGCGGATCAGGCTGGCGCTGTGCTCTGCTTCAACGGGCTGCGGGGTCAGGTCGCGCAGATTCACATCGTCGATCTTACCAAAGCCGTGGGAAATCACGCGTACAACGTTCTCGTCATTCTTGGCAACCACAGCAATGATATCCAGGTTTACGGCAGCTGCAATCACCACGCCGTTGTTATGGTCGGTATGGTTGCCGCCGATCTCGGTGCGGCCGGGTGCCGAGTACAAACACACTGTGCGGCCCGTGCCAAAGTTTTCTTCAAAATGGTCGATCATATCCACATAACGGACACGCTGGGCTGCCACAGTAGCAGTGTCTGCCCCATACAGTTTGGCAAAAGCCTGGTCGTAACCGCCGTTCAAGATATTTTGTTTCAGTTCCGCACTCGTTGCCATCGTTCATACACCTTTCTTCGTTTGGCTGTCCATTGTAAAATATGCACAAAAACCGCGCGTTCTTTTTAGCTATGCAGCGCATTTTAGGCCAGTATCACGGCTTCTTGTACTCAGTATAACAAATTTTAGCAGGATGTAAACATCTTTTTTCAACGCGATTATGGACTTTTGATGAATCTTCTGATATAATGGTAAAAAATATGCTCCATCCTGTTCCGGCCTGCTGTGGTGGGCCCTGTTTGGGAGCAGAATGGCGAACCACAACCAGATTTTGCAAGAGTGAGGGATTTGGTATGCCGACCATCGCAAAGCAATCTTATAAGCAGAGCTATACCGATAATGTAGAGCTTTCCATTTTTAATTGTGGCCACGAATACTGCCAGCCGGGCCACACCTGGGGCCCCGGTGTGCGTGACCATTACCTGATCCATCTTGTTGTTGCGGGCAAAGGTGTGTATCAGGTCAACGGCGCTGCCTATAATTTGCAGGAGGGTGATCTCTTCCTCGCCAAACCCAACCAGCTCATCACCTATGCGGCAGATGAAACCGACCCGTGGGAATATTACTGGGTCGGCTTTAACGGTGCCTGCGCCAACAAGCTGGTGCAGCAGACCCCGTTCAGCGATGTGCAGCCCGTGCACCACTGCAAAGACCCCCAAAGCACCCGTGAAACCATTTATAATATCTACCTGGCCCGCGGCCCGGAACCGCAGTGCGAAGCCCTGATGACCGGCTACCTGTACCTGTTCATGGCCCAGCTGATGAAGGAAGCGCGCGAAGCCATGCCCAACACGCCGTCTTCCAGCAGCCAGTATGTGCTGGCCGCTATCAAGTATATTCAGTTCAACTATTCCCATGATATTTCGGTAGATGACATCGCCAAGGCGGTTGGGGTCAGCCGCAGCCATCTGTACCGCGTGTTCATGTCCAATGTAGGCCAAAGCCCGATTGACTATTTAACGGGCTACCGCATCAGCGAAGCGTGTTCCCTGCTGAAAAATACCGGGCTTTCCATCGCCGAAATCGCGGTCTCCGTCGGCTTTTTTGACCAGTTCTATTTTTCCCGCGTGTTCAAAAAGGTCAAAGGCGTTCCCCCCAGCAAGTACCTTGCCGCGCTGGAAAAAGACCCGCAGCTGGGGCTGGTATAAGCCATTTTCACACAATGTCCCACCATACGGCAGCACCTTGCTTTTTGGTGCTGCCGCTCAGTTTTTACCGACAGACTGATATATTTTCCATAACATTAGAGCAAACGGAGCAAACCATGTCTTTGAAGAAAAATCAGATTTTTGAAACCACGATCGAAAACCTTTCCAGCGATGGCAGCGGCGTTGCCCATGTGGAAGGGCAGGCCGTTTTTGTGCCCGGCGCGGCACCGGGGGATGTGATCCGCTGCCGCATTGTAAAGGCATTGAAAAGCTATGCTTTCGGCCGCATTGACGCGATTTTAGCCCCCGGCCCCGGCCGCGTTGCGCCGGATTGTGCCGTGTGCACTCCCTGCGGCGGCTGTGGCCTGCGCCATTTGAGCTATGCTACGGAATGCGAGGCGAAAACCGGCTTTGTGCGGGATGCTTTTGCCCGCCTTGGCGGCTTTGATGTAAGCAGCTTTGAGTTTTCGCCCGTTCTCGCCCTGACGGACCACACCGCACACTACCGCAATAAGGTCCAGCTGCCCGTTGGGCTGGATGCCGATGGCCATGTCGTGACCGGTTTTTACGCCGGGCGCACCCACCGTATCGTCCCCTGCCCCGATTGCAAATTGCAGCCGGAGTGGATGAACGCCCTGGCCCGCCGGGCTTGTGCGTTACTGGAAGCCAACGGCATTGCCCCCTATGACGAGGAAACCGGCAAGGGCCGCGTGCGCCATTTGTATATGCGCCAGGGCTGGCACAGCGGTCAGCGCCTGCTGTGCTTTGTGGTAAACGGCAACGGCCTGCCCAACGAAGCCGAAATCTGCCGCACCTTGCAGCAGGAGTTCCAGCTGACCACCGTGCTGATCAACCGCAATACCGCACGCACCAACGTGATTTTAGGGCGGGATACCCGCACCGTGCTTGGCCCCGGCGTGATTGGGGATACTTTGGCCGGAGTACCCATCCAGATGGGTGTGCACGAGTTTTATCAGGTCAACACCCCCGCTGCCGAGCTGCTGTACGCCAAGGCGAAAGAGTTTGCCCGGCTGCAGCCGGATGACTTTTTGCTGGACCTTTACTGCGGTATGGGCACCATTGGCCTTTCGATGAAGCCGCACTGCCGCCGCCTGGTCGGCGTTGAGGTTGTGCCGCAGGCAGTGGAAGGTGCCAAAACCGTTGCTGCGCATCTTGGCCTGCCCCCGGAGGAAGCCGATTTTTACTGCATGGACGCCGGCGAAGCCGCGACCCGCCTTGCCAGCGAGGGCGCCCACCCCGATGTGATCGTGGTGGACCCGCCGCGCAAAGGCTGCGATAACGCCACCCTGACTGCCATTGTCCAGATGGCCCCACGCACCCTCGTCATGGTCAGCTGCAACCCCTCCACCGCCGCCCGCGATGCTAAGTTCCTGTGTGAACAGGGGTATACGCTGGAAAAAGTTCAGCCCGTGGATTTGTTCCCAAGGACAAGGCACGTGGAAGCGGTTCTCCTTTTGACCAAACTCCATGTCGAGCGGCATATCGAAGTGGACGTCAGTATGGATGAGTTGGATGTGACCGCTGCGGAAAGCAAGGCGACTTACGATCAGATTCGGGATTATGTGTGGGAACACCATCAGTTGAAGGTATCCACTCTCTATATCGCACAGGTGAAGCAGAAGTACGGCATTATTGAGCGAGAGAATTACCATAAAGCGAAAAACGAGAATGCAAAGCAGCCCCAGTGTCCGAAGGAAAAAGAGGATGCAATCGTGGAAGCATTGAAGCATTTTCAGATGATTTGATACGCAATCACCCCAGAGAGAATAGCCTCTTGTGCGTTCTCTCTGGGGTGATTTTTGCGTTATGCTACTTCCGGGTAGCGCATATATACATACTCGTAGATTTTCTTCTGGTAGGTCTGGATATCGCTTACATCATAGCTATTGGGAAGTTCTTGCCAAAGGGTATTGCGAATCAGGTTATCCACAATCGCCTTAGTTTCCTGCTTGTCCGTCCAATGGTCGAGATTGGCAATCTGCTGTTTGATTTTTGTCAACAAGTCCACAGACACCTTCTTGATCGTTTCAATTTCCTGCTTCGTGAGGTTCTCCGAAAACAGCAAATCGTACACTGAAAGTTCCTCATCGCTGGAAAAGCCCTCACGCACATAGCGCTGCTGCTCCGTGTCCAGTGAACTTGCAAGCTCCATCAGATCCATGAAGGTTTTCTCAATGGTTGCCCGGTTCTGCTCCGCATTGTAGGCATCGATAATCTCCTGATAGCGGTCATAATAATCCATGCGGTGCGGGTTTGCAAACAGCATTTTCGCCAATTGCTGATTCACCAGTTCATCCAGATCGCGCAGCAAGAGATTCTTCCGCCGGGTGTGGGCAAACTCCCGGCTCAGCAGGTCAAAATCAATTTTGCTGATGTCAAACTGCCGGGAAGGTACAGCCTCCTGATCCGGCTTTTCCACATGGATGTACTCGTTGACGATGCCGTTGATCTGCACCATCAGGTCCGTGTTATCTGCGTGTTTCCGCTTCTGCTGCAAGCCCTCGTAGATGGCGAGAATTGCGTTTTTCCGGGCGCGCACGGCATCGTCCACATCGTCACGGTCTGCGTAGCGGAACAGCCGCGCCAGTTCAGACGCATAGGTCTGGAAGGTTTTCTTGGTTTCCAACGTCTCGCACATTGCGTTGACTGCATCCTGTACAAGGCTCATCTTTTCAAAGTCCTGTGCATCCACCAATTCCTGCAGCCGGAACCCGTGTTCTGCCAGAAAGCCGTCCGTTTTTCCGATGACCGTGCGGATGCGCTGAATCAGCTCCGTTTTATCCACCGTTGGATCAACGCCCGCCGGGCTGTTCTTGCTTACCGTATAATCTGCCAGAGCCTTGCGTAGCGCCTTTACGATACCAATATAGTCCACGATCAGGCCGTTGCTCTTGCCCTCCGAAACACGGTTTGCACGAGCAATAGTCTGCATCAGGGTATGGGCTTTCAACGGCTTGTCCAGATACAGACAGGACAGACACTTTACATCAAAGCCCGTCAGCCACATGGCACAGACGAACACCACCCGGAACGGATTCTTGCTGTCCTTGAATTCTTTATCCAGCTCCCGCTTTTCCATTTTGGCACGGTGCGGCAGAATATCCAGCCCCCACTTTTTGAAGGTCTGCACCTCGTTCTGCTCCTGACTGATCACCACTGCCATTTCGGTTTCTTTCATCCATGCCAGTTTGCGGGCAAGCTCCTGTGCTTCCTGCTGGGTCGCTGTGCCCTGCCGGGCTTCCAGTTTCCTGATCTTTGCCTGCCAGCATTCCTGCACATAGTTGTACATCCGCACACAGGTGACCTTATTCAGGCAGACGAACATCGCCTTGCCGCTGGTCCAAAGGTCAGAGTAATGCTCCACAAAATCCTTTGCAATGGAGCGCAGCCGTTCATCTGCGGTGAGAATATGGATCTCCTTTGCAAACTCGCGTTCCAGCTTTTCCTCCTGCGAAGGATCAAGGTCGGCTGCTTCAATGGCATCCAAAATCCGCCCGGTGATCTCCGGCTTGTCCAACTGGGCGATTTTATCCGCGCGGTTCTCATAGTACAGCGGTACCGTTGCGCCGTCCTCCACTGCCCGCTTGAAATCATACACCGACAGATACCCGCCAAAGGTGCGCTCGGTAATATGGTCATCCGCCAGCAGCGGCGTACCGGTAAAGCCGATGCGGGACGCCGTGGGCAACAGGTGCATCATGTTGTCTGCAAAAATGCCGTACTGGCTGCGGTGGGCTTCATCCGACAAAATCAGAATGTCGTGATCCGGGTAGATGGGCGGCTCCTTGGGCAGGTTGAACTTCTGGATCAGGGTAAACACAAAGCTGGGGTTGCCTCGCAGCTTTTTTACAAGGTCTGTACCGCTGGATGCAATGAACTGTGAAGCCTTTGTCTTGCCCAGCAGACCGCAGTTTTCAAAGGTATCGCTGATCTGCCGGTTCAGCTCGTCACGGTCGGTCAGTACCACAATGGTGGGCGAGCCTGCAAACTTGCGCCGGATCTTCTGCGCCAGAAAGACCATGGAGTAGCTTTTGCCTGACCCCTGCGTGTGCCAGAACACCCCCAGCCTGCCGTCTTTCAGCTTGCGGTTCTCGTAAGCACTGACAGCCTCGTTGACGCCGAGATACTGGTGGTTGCGGGCCAGAATCTTGGTGGTGTGCCCACCAGAATGGTCGTAAAGGATGAAGTTCTCCAGCAGATCGAGGAAGGTCTTTTTCTCGCAGATGCCCCGCAGCATGGTTTCCAGTTCCACGCTGCCTGCATCGTTTTCCTTCAGACGCTTCCACTCGTGGAAAAACTCGTACTTGCTGCCAAGCGTACCCACCTTGGCTTCCAATCCATTGGACAGCATGAGAAAGGCATTGTAATAGAACAACTGTGGAATGGTATCGAGGTAATCCCGATAGTTGTCTATGTAGGCGTTCTGCACATCCACGGTGGGCTTTTTCAGCTCGATGAACAGCAGCGGAATGCCATTGACAAAGCCCATAATGTCTGTCCGGCGGCGGTACAGCTGCGAGTGGATTTTCATCTCTTTTACGGCGAGGAAGTGGTTGTTTTCCGGTTTTTTGAAGTCGATCACCGCCGCACTCCGCGTTTCGGTGCGTCCATCCGGCCGCTTGACTGTCACCGGGATGCCATCCCGCAGCAGAAAATACTTTTCCTCGTTGATCTGCATCAGGGATGCGGTGGAAACGTGCGCCGTAAATTTCTTCTGCACCTCGTCCAGCTGGTTCGGGGTGAGCCACGGGTTCAGCCGCAAAAGCGCCTGCCGAAAATACCGGGTCAGCAGCACTTTCCCATAGCTGGTGCGGCCCAACGTCCCGTCCGGCCCCAGCTTTTCGGAGTTGTAAGCCAGCACGACCTCCCAGCCCAAAACATTTTGCAGCAAATTGCCCGCACTGTTCTGAACAAGGACATTTTCGGAGTATTCGCGGCTCATTTTCTATTCCTCCCAAACTCAGTCTTATTTTTCTTGCATTTTCTTCATTTCTTCATCGAACGTTTTTTCGCCAATTTTAGCGATGCAATGTAGCCTTAGTCCTTGTTCATACTGTCCTAGGAGTGCGTATAGCTGGCTATCTGATGCTGCTGAAAAAGGTGCCCAACTTGTCGCACCCTGCGCCATTTCTAAGGCCGAAATTTCTGTCAGCGCACTTATTTTTGCATCTCGCAATGCTTCGATCATTCCATCTCTGGTCGGATTTTTCATTTGAGCACGAAGTTTTTGAATTTTATTCATCGCGTCTTTTACGTCCTTAAAATCCTTGGCTTCTGAGCAATATTTATTAAGAGAATCTGACATATTATGAACACCCCTTTCATCAAAGTTCAAACTATTTTATTGTTGTCCTATTTTTAACAACAGCGGCAATAACGCAATCCCCACGTCACAGCTCTTATCAGCCATCCATGCCAAAACAGGCTTTACTTTTTCCCATTTTGACTTTTTGCTGTCTTTGGACTTTACCACTTCTTCAATCTCAGAAATTTTATCCAGCACTTCCTGTGTCTGTTCATTCGTGAGTGAAGTCATTTCTTCTACTTCTTTGCGCACCTGCTCAAATGTAACGTTCACATTCACGCTGTTGGTCACATTGACGACCTGAGAATTGGAAACTTCCGGCTTGGGCAACTGTACCGCATTCATCTGGTACTTATATGTTTCCAATTTTGCCTTCATCATCTTCAAATTAGATAACACATACTTTTGAGGATTCTGGGCCAAATGTCCATAAGCAATATGTGTTCCATCATTTGTAGAGCACCACAAACCATCACACCACTTGTTGATGCAAGCTTGATACCTTGCATCAATCTGACGATGTAGTTCAAATAACTCTTCTGTACTTAAATTTCGAACATTGTCTAGTCTTTTAATGTCAGCACACACCATATCATAAAATTCTTTTGGCATATCCATGGTATCACACCTCCACTTCCCCGTTCATCAACTTAGGCAATAGTAAATCTCGCTTCATCTTCGCTTGTTCAATTTGACAAGAGCATACAATAATCTTAGTATAAATTGTGCCCGCAATATTATTATATCGACTTATAGTTTCTTCGTCTGGCTTTAGAATTTTTTCTTGTGCAAGAAAGTCCTTCCAACGATAATTTACGATACTGCTTGCACTCTTCTTATCATATTCCTGTGTTTTCCCATTCAAGCGCATCCATCGAAAACTATCATACAAATATTGTGAGAAGCTCGGAATTGGTTTTATCCTTTTACAAAAGCTTGCACATATAACCGAGTTCTCCCACGTTTTCAGCATTAAGTCGATAATTCGCACCGTTCTAGCCACACCCTCTGTTTTGCTTCCTCCAGACACTTCAAACACAATATCTCCATCGAGCAGTTTTCGTGTTTCTAGACTACCAGCTGTATGATATCTATATGGAACACTTTGCAGTTGTCCATTTACCAATCCTTTAATATCCGTTCCACGTATTACGTATGCCGGGATCATACTTTTTTCATTTTGTAATTCTTCTCCCCATCCTCCACCAATTTCATAGCTTATAAAATCTTGTATTGGATTTTTGCTCCACCCCTCTGGCACACCGTCCACAATTTTCGTGTTTTCATGCCCCGGAAAGCGCAAATTCACAAACCACTCTTTATAAAGCCGTTGGGCTGCTTCTTCCAGCAATTTGATCTGTCTCTGGTTGTTTTCAATCAGGTTATCATACACGGAGAGAATATCTGCGATACGATGTTGAGTTTTAATATCAGGTACATTCAAATATATCTGGCTAAAGTTTTTAATTGGCAATTGTGGTTGCGCACTTCCTGTACAATACTGCTTAAAATATGGTCGATAGTACTCACTTTTCAAAATTTGATACAGAAATCGTGCATCTACAATTTCCCCATTGGAACGTAGAATAACCATTCCCGAATTTATTCTAACATTTTCATAAGGCACACTAGAATTATAATACCCTGCGTTTCCTACAGTTCCGCGGGTAGTATATACAATATCTCCCCTTTTCAGCTTACCCTTTCTTAGTGCCTCATCTTTTTCTTTCATAATGAATTGATTTTCTTCAAAGATGAGACCCTCTTTTGTTACGTTTCCAGTATTCAAGAACAAGCAATATCCTTGAGGATAAAATTCGTCCTGTTTAGGATAGTTTTTCCCACGATCTCCATCTATAATTTCTGCAAGTTGTCCTATCGTATATCTCATACCCCCATCTCCTCCAGATTCTTCGAGATGGTTTCCATCAGGCGGTTGGACTCTGCCTGCAATTCCAGCAGCTCCTTGTGGATTTCCTTCATCCGCTGGGCAAAATCTACACCGTCGTCCTCCACAGGTGCAACGCCCACATAGGCACCGGGCGTCAGGGATGCGCCTTTCTCGTTGAGGATGGTGTCGCGGCTGGCCACCTTGCACAGACCGGGAATATCCTGATAAACGCCCTCGCCAAATTTTTCGGTGAGCCAGACGGCCTCCTTGGCAACGGTCAGCTTCTCGTTGAGGGCTTCCAGTTCCTTGTCGAACTTTTCCTGCGTAGTTTTGCGCTCTTTGCGGGGCGCTGCCTCCACAGCAGCTTTGGCTTCTTCCCGCTTGGCCTGCACGTTTTGTTCCAGTGCGGCCTGAATCTCTGCAAAGGGGCGGTCGTCTGCCAGCTCTGCGTGATACTCCGCCAGAAGCGCCTTGTACTTGTCCTCTTCACCGCGATAGAGCCAGACAATGGCGTTGAGGTTCTTCAGCTGCCAGTCGCTCCACTCGTTCTGGGTGCGGTCCACCACGGTATAATAATTGCGTGCATCGATGAACAGTACGGTGTCCAGCAGATGCTCCGGCTTTCCCTTATCCAAAAACCACAGCGTACAGGGCAAACTTTTGGTGTAGAAGAAATTGTTGCCCACGCTCATCATTACGTCCACATGGCCGGTCTGGATGAGCTTTTCACGGATGTCCTTGTCTTTGCCCTGACTGTCGGTAGCCGAGGACGCCATCACAAAACCCGCACGGCCATGCTCGTTCAGGTAGGAGTAGAAATAGGACACCCACAAATAGTTTGCGTTGCCGATCTCCTTGGCCTTGTTCACGCCGGGCAGGCCAAAGGGCAGCCGTCCAGCACTCTGCGCCGACTCCGACTTGACCTTATCCACGTTAAACGGCGGATTTGCCATCACATAGTCGCAGCAGCCGTTCAGGTTGTGGGCATCGTGATAGAAGGTATTGGCTTCATCACCGGACTTGATCACGCCGGTCAGGCCATGCACAGCCATATTCATCAGGCAGAGCTTTGCGTTGTACTCCACCTTTTCCTGTCCGTAAAACGTCATGGTGTTGTTGGCGATCATGCCCGCATGGTTTACAAAGTCGCCGGTCTGCACAAACATACCGCCGCTGCCGCAAGCCGGGTCCAACAGAACGCCGTGGGCAGGCTCCAGCACATTGACGATCATTTTCACCAGCGATTTCGGCGTAAAGAACACGCCGTCATCCTGTGCCACATTCTTGGCAAACTTATTCAAAAAGTACTCGTAGATACGGCCGATCACATCGCCGCCCACATCGTCCAACGCATCATTGTTGAAGATTCGCAGCAGTTCCCCCAGCAGTTCATCCGAGAAGATGGTGTAGTCCTTCGGCAGAACGCCCTGCAGCTGCTCGCTCTGCTGCTCCACCAGTTCCATGGCGTTGTTCACCACTTCACCCAGACTGTTCAGCGGGTTACCCTCGATGCCGGTCAGCCCCTGCTCCGGGATGTTGGCGGGCAAATTGACCAGGTAATTGTACTGCGCCTCCTTGGGCAGAAACAGTGCACTCTTCTCGGCAAAGTCGCTCTGTTCCACCGGCAGCACCCGGCCACCGCGCATGGGACGGTCTTTCAGAATCTCCTGTTCCACCAGTTTAAAGCGGCTGTACGCATACCGCAGAAAAATCAGTCCCAGCACCGGCATACAGTATTGGTTCGAGGTGAGTTTAGAGCCTGCACGCAGCAGATCTGCCGACTCCCACAGGTCAGCTTCCAGTTTTTTGACGTTCACATTATTTGCCACGAGGGGGTTCCTCCTGTTGTTTGGATTTTCATTTTCTATTGTATCACAGTTTTCTGCAATGTTCATCTTTAATCATCGCTATTTTCTTTTTTGACTGGAAAAAGTTGTTTACCAATGGCTGACAATGTGTTAGAACCATATACTTTCTCATTTGGAGACGCTAAGTCTGCATCCATCGGATGCAGTTCAAGGGTTTGGGTGTCCCCAACAAGTATTTTGCAACGCAAAAGAAGCAGATTCGCAACCTTTCTAGCCGATGTGATTGAGAAGTACGCATCGGTCTTGGAAATAGACAACGCAGTATCCTCAACCAACAACAAAAATCAACAAGATGCCGTTGATACTGTTCTTGCAGCATGATATAATATTCTTGTAATATTTGTCCCAACACAGTGGTAAGGTCTCCCCTTCCACTGTATTACATACACGGAACGAGGTTCTTAAAATGAATCGTCCAGATGACTCTCCTAAAAATTCCATTCTCATTTACACCACAGAAGATGGCCTGACCAAAATTGATACTACCTTTGACGGTGACACCGTCTGGCTTTCCATTGACCAGATGGCTGAGTTGTTCCAACGTGACAAATCCACAATTTCCCGTCACATCAAAAACATTTTTGCAGAGGGTGAGCTTGAACGAGATTCAGTTGTTGCAAAATTTGCAACAACTGCCGCAGACGGAAAGACCTATCAGGTCGAATTCTACAATCTTGACGTCATTATTTCTGTTGGTTATCGTGTCAAATCCAAACGAGGCACACAGTTCCGTATCTGGGCAACTGGCATCCTGAAGGAATATATGCGCAAGGGATTTGCGCTGGATGACGAACGCCTGAAAAATCTGGGCGGCGGTGGATATTTCAAAGAGCTGTTAGAACGCATCCGTGACATCCGTGCTTCCGAAAAAGTGTTTTATCGTCAGGTTCTGGAAATCTATGCAACCAGCATTGACTACGACCCAAAAGCAGAAATCTCCGTCCAGTTCTTCAAAAAAGTCCAGAATAAAATTCATTATGCCATCCACGGTCAGACTGCCGCTGAGGTCATTTACAACCGTGCAGATGCCGAAAAGGAATTTATGGGGCTGACCACTTTTGCAGGAAACCAGCCCACTTTACGAGAAGCTACTATTGCCAAAAACTATCTGAATGAAAAAGAGCTTCGTACTATGGGGCAGTTGGTTTCCGGTTATCTGGATTTCGCAGAACGTCAGGCAGAACGTGAACAGCCCATGACAATGCAGGATTGGGCAAACCACCTTGACCGTATTCTGACTATGAGCGGCGAGCAGCTGCTTGTTGGCAATGGCAGTGTGACCCACAAGCAGGCAGCGGACAAGGCTACTACCGAATATCGGAAATATAAGGCTAAAACCCTCAGCGATGTGGAGCAGGATTATCTGGATTCCATTAAGTTTCTGGAGCAGAAAACAGACAAGAAATAACTGTTTTGTGAGGTTTTTATGTCACAGGAAAAGACAAAGGTTTACATTTACACCCGTGTTTCCACGACCATGCAGATTGATGGATACTCGCTGGATGCACAGAAAGCTCGCATGAAAGCCTATGCAGACTTCAACAACTACCAGATCGTCGGCGAATATGAGGACACTGGCAAATCGAGAAAATCTATTGAAGGCCGTGCTTCTTTCTGCCGGATGATGGAGGACATCAAATCCGGCAGGGATGGCGTTGCCTATGTGCTGGTGTTCAAGCTCTCCCGGTTTGGCCGCAACGCTGCCGATGTACTGTCTACCCTGCAGGTAATGCAGGATTTTGGTGTGAACCTGATTTGCGTGGAGGATGGCATTGATTCTTCTAAAGACGCTGGCAAACTGATGACCTCCGTTCTGTCCGCTGTCGCAGAGATTGAACGTGAGAACATCCGTGTCCAAACCATGGAAGGGCGTATCCAGAAGGCGCGAGAAGGTCGCTGGAACGGCGGTTTTGCGCCTTATGGCTATCGTTTGGTTGACGGTGTGCTGCAAATCAACGAGGACGAAGCCCCTGCCATTCGCACGATTTTTGAGCAATATGTAAACACGGACACAGGTGCAAACGGTCTTTCCAAATATCTGGAGACCCACGGTTTTCAGAAACTTGCCCGTCAAAACGGCACCTCTCCCCTTTTCAGCGCAACATTGATTCGTGCCATCCTGAAGAACCCCGTCTACTGCGGAAAAATCGCCTTTGGTCGCCGCAAACTCGAAAAGATTCACGGCACACGAAATGAGTACCGTCAGGTTCCGCAGGACAACTATCTTCTGGTCGATGGTCTGCACGAGGGCATTGTTTCCGAGGAATTGTGGAACGCTGCGCAGGTCAAACTGCTGGCACAGTCCAAACGGTATGAACCGGTCACCCGCAACAAAACGGAGCAGGCGCACCTGTTGTCTGCGCTTGTCAAATGTCCTGTCTGCGGAGCCGGAATGTACAGCAACAAATGCACCAAGCACAAAAAGGATGGTACTGCTTATAAATCCTTTTCCTATTATAGCTGCAAGCACCGCAAGATGCAGCGCGGACAGAAATGCGATTTTACCAAGCAGATTCAGGAAGAAGTTCTGGACAGTGCCGTCGTGGAAGTCATCATCAAGCTGGTCAGCAACCCGAAGTTTGCTGTGCTGATGCAATCGAAAATCAACAGCAAGGTAGACACGACTGCCATCGAACAGGAAATCGCAGCCGCCGAAAAAATGCTGCGGCAGTATTACTCCGTCAAGTCCAAAATCACGGAGGAGATCGACACACTTGACCCGGATGACCGTCATTACATCATCCGCAAATCCGACCTTGACGAGCGGCTTTACAAGATGTACGATAAAATTGAGGATGCCGAGAATCAGCTTGTGACGGCTCGTGCTAAGAAACAGGCCATCGAAGCGGACAAAATCACCGGCGACAATATTTACAAGATTCTGCTCTGCTTTGAGAAACTCTACAACGTTATGAATCCTGTCGAACGCAAAAAGCTGATGGAGCATCTGATCTCTGAAATTCAGATCTACCCAGAGCGTCAGCCCAACGGTCAGTGGCTCAAATCCATCAAATTCAGACTGCCCATCGTTGAAAACAATATTGATTTGTGTTTGGACAATGAAAGTCATACCGAGACGGTAGTATTGATGTCACGGAGTTAATAATTATGATATTTGAATTAAATGAGTTCCATAGAAATATAAACAGCAATGAATTGATAGAGGATTTACGGCATGTTGCAGAGTTTTTAAATCAAGATACTGTCACTATTGATGATTATAATCAACATGGCCGTTTTCATGCTACAACACTTACACGAAGATTTGGTTCATGGTTCAACTGTTTATCTCGAGCGGGTTTAAAACCATCAAGATCAAAAATCGGTATTTCAGATGAAGAATTATTTGAAGAAATAGAAAATATATGGATTAGATTGGGAAAGCAGCCAACATATTCACAAATGCGTGATCTTTCGAAATATTCAGTCGGTACCTACGAAAAACATTTCGGTGGATGGCGCAATACATTAGTAGCCTTTGTAAAATATATAAACGAAAATGATTTCGTAGATAATCCAATAAAAGAAAATATTAAAGGCGAAGGGTCTACTCATAGATCCTCTCGAAATATAAATTTGAGAACCAGATTTATTGTCTTGCAGCGGGACAAATTTAAATGCTGTGCCTGCGGGGCTTCCCCCGCAAAAGACCCATCCGTTGAACTTTGTGTAGACCACATCATCCCATGGTCAAAAGGCGGCGAAACAGTAATTGAAAACCTACAAACCCTATGTTCGAAATGCAATCTTGGAAAAAGTGATTTGATACTGGATTGATATATTTCCACGAACTATTGATATTAGCTGAGACAGAAGCGGTCAGTCGATTTCTTCCCGAGAATGAACGAGGGTCAGGTGACATCAATGCTGTTTCCTCGACCCATGTGGAGTGCGTACTTCAAATGACCCGTAAAAGTAATTGATTGCTTCTTATTGCACAGGGCGTGCATGGCTATGTACAGAATGTCCCCCCCTATTACTCCCTTTTGTTCAAATTCTGTTCCGAAGTCGTTCACGATTTAACCATAAATACATGCGATAATAATTGACATATTACAAAACGGTGTATCCGCTAACAACGCAGCGGCCTGCTTTTTGGCTTTTTGGGTACACCTGTATTCAAAAGGATGGCGTGTTTAAGATGAAGGCGTGGTTCCAGCGTTTTATGTCCGGGCGGTACGGCAGTGATACTTTTGGCAACTTTTTGTGCGTAACGGCGCTGGTCTGCCTGGTAATTGGGCTGTTTGTGGGCATCTTTTATTATATCGGGCTTCTGCTGCTGCTTTATGCGTACTTCCGCATGCTCAGCCGCAACGTACACAAGCGCTATGCAGAAAACATTGCCTTTATGCAGAAAACCGCTGGTGTGCGCGCCAAGTTCGGCCAGCTGCAGCAGCGGTTTGCCCTGCGCAAAACCTACCGCTATTTTTCCTGCCCGCACTGCCGCCAGCAGGTACGCGTGCCCAAGGGCCGCGGCAAAATCTCCATCACCTGCCCCAAATGCGGCACCCAGTTCATTAAAAAAAGCTAAGGCAGCACCGCACAATTCCCGCCTGACGGCTTAAGCACCGCTCCGGCGGCTGCGGCACGGCATCTGCGTTGCCAAAATGCTCGATAATGTCGGGTTGCGGTACCCGCATCGTGCTTCGGGGGCAAAAGCCCCTCGCACTCTGCGACCGCTGCCCCTGCTTCGGTTCGCTGTTTCCGCCACTGGCGGCGCTCACCTTTGCAGCATCCAGTATTATCTGCGCTTTTGGCTTAGCATCTGCCGTACCTCGCTCGCCGTATCGGCACTTAGAATTATGCGGTATTGCCCTAAAGGTTTTCCCTTCACTTCGATGAAAGGTTGACGCTGCGTGTTTGGATATGTTACCATTTATCAGAAAGATTTAGACAATGCCGCAATGGACTGCTACCAGGCGTACTATTGCGGGCTTTGCCAATCTTTGGGCCGCAAATACGGCACGGCGGCGCGCATGGCGCTGAGCTATGACATGACCTTTGCCGCGCTGTTGCTGACCGCCCTGTATGACCCGCCCACACAGACTTCGCAGGGGCGGTGCGCGCCGCATCCGCTGCGCACCCGGCCGCGGGCCGTGAACGAATTCACCAATTACGCTGCGGACATGACGGTGGTGCTGGCCTATTACAATTATCTGGATGACTGGCAGGACGACCACAAACGCAGCCGCCTGCGGCTGGCAAAGCAGCTTGAGCCGCATCTAGAAAACATCCGCCGCCAGTGGCCGCGCCAGTGCGAGGCCATCCACACCAAGCTGGATGAGCTGAACCGCCTGGAAAGCGCCAACAGCACCGACCTGGATGCCCTTTGCAATGCCTTTGGCGCATTGCTGGGCGCGGTGTTCAGCCCACGGGAGGATTTCTGGTCCCCTGCCCTGACGCAGATGGGCCGCGGGTTGGGCGGGTTCATCTATTTGATGGATGCCTATGACGATTTAAAAAAAGATGCCCGGCACGGCAGTTTTAATGCACTGGCCGCCACCAAACAGGCGTTTGGCAGCGATACTGCCGGGTTTGAGGCGCGCTGCCGCGAGCTGCTGACCCAGCAGATGGCCCTTTGCGCCCAGAACTTTGAACTGTTGCCGATTTTGAAAGATACCCCCGAAGGTCAGCTTTTGCACAACACGATTTACGCGGGGGTGTGGAGCAAGTACGCGCTGGTGAAAGCCACACGCACACCACGGAAGGGGAAACAAAACGAATGAACGATCCGTACAGTGTTCTTGGCATTACGCCGGGCGCCGATGAGGAAACCATTAAAAAAGCATACCGCCAAAAGTGCAAGCAATACCACCCAGATTTACACCCGGACGACCCCACCTGCGAGGACAAGTTCAAAGATGTACAGGCCGCTTACAGCGAGGTCATGCGGATGCGTTCCGGCGGCGGGCCCAGTGCATCCGGCAGCGGCTCTTCCAGCTATTATGGGCAGCGCAGCAGCGGCAGCAGCCAACAGCAGTACCAGGATCCGTTTGGCTTTGGGTTCGGGTTTGACCCCTTTGGCTTTGGCGGCACCTATGGCGGGGCCAGCAGCAGCTATGACCGCCGGGAATCGCCGGAGATGCAGGCCGCCAACAACTATATCCGCAACGGGTACTATGCAGAAGCGATGAATGTTCTGGAAGGCATTGCCCCCACTGACCGGGCCGCCCGCTGGCATTATTATGCCGCGCTGGCAAGTTCCGGCCTGGGTAACAACATCCGCGCCCAGAACGAAGCCCGCACCGCTGTGGACATGGAGCCCGGCAATTACGAGTACCAGAACCTTTTGGACCGGCTGCAGAACCCCGGGCGGGCGTACTCCACTTATCAGCAGGCATACACCCAGCCCGGCAGCCGCCAGCACGGCATGAACTTTTGTTTGCAGGCCTGGCTGTACCTGATGCTTTGCAACCTGTGCAGCATTTGCTGCTGCGGTGGGCGTGGTGGATTTTATATTTGCTGAGCAGGGGTTGAAAGTAATTTTTTAGCGTCGAATCAATATAAAGCGAACGCATGTGGTTACCCGTTGGGGCCGCATGCGTTCGTTTTGGTTTTGGGTGCTATTTTATTATATGAATCGCGGGGAGATCGTAAATGCGCTAGCGGGTACATATCATGAATGGTGATTACCTCACGGTATGGTATGCAACAAGGCCAGGTTGCTTTGCGGCGTAGTCGGGTGACCACGCCCTACAAATTATTGCAGCATTTACTCATAATTTGCAAGTTTTCTCCACGGCGGGATGAGGGCATCCCGCCCTACGGACGTTTTCATAGGTTTACTCCATAAAAATAACCGCCCCCGGCCAGTTTCCCGGCGGGGGGCGGTGTGCTTGTTAATTCAAACCCTGTTCAGGCAAAAATCAGACCTGGTAATCCACGGTGATGTTGCTGCTGGTGGTGGGCTTGGTGGCATCGTCAGAGTTGTTATCCACCTTGATTTCGCCGTTGCGGATCTTCTCCAGAACGGTGTTGTACTCGTCCATGGTGAAAGTGCTGAAGTTCCAGCTTGCTTCGTCGGTGGGCAGGCCAACATAGTCGCCCTCTTCCAGGCCAAAGTTGCCGTTGGTGCCAGCGATGGTGCTCCAGTCGCCTGCATTGACGGTATCCAGGCCATTCTTAACGGCAGCGCCCAGACCCTTCATGGCGGAGGTAACAAACGGGTTTGCCTTGTACTTGCCGGACTCAACACCCTCAACGCCCAGGTAGTTCTGGTCAACGTCAACGCCGATCAGCTTGCCGTCATGCTTGTCAGCAGCTTCAGCAGCAGAAGTCCAGATGCCGCCGCCGCAGGCGAACACAACTTCGGTGCCGCCATCGTACCAGCCGTCCATCTTAGCGGTGATCTTCTCATCGCCATAGAACTGACCGCCGTAGTAGTAGTTCATCTGAACGTTAATGCCCAGCTCCTGTGCTGCAGCATCAGCGCCCTGAACATAGCCGTAACCAAAGCGGATAACGGCGGGCACCGCCATGCCGCCCAGGAAGCCCAGCTTGGTGAAGCCGTCCTTGACAGCTGCATAGCCAGCCAAGTAGCCGGCTTCTTCTTCCTTAAAGGTCACGCAGAACACGTTTTCGGGAATGGTGCCGTTCTCAGAGTTGATATCAAAGCCGTTCACATCAACTGCGATGAAGTGAACATCAGGATACTCGGTGGCAGCCCAAGCCAGAGCAGGACCATACAGGTAACCAACGCATACGATGGTGTTTGCGCCCTCGGCGACAGCCTGACGGATCAGGGTCTCGCGGTCTTCATCGCTGGCGTCCTCGCCGGAAGGCAGGTAGTAGTTGTACTCGATGCCGTTCTCATCGCCGTAGCCCTTAACAGCTTCCCAGCAGCCCTGGTTGAAGCTTTCATCGTCCAGGGTGCCAACATCGCAGCACTGGGCAATGCCGGTGATGTTGTCAGAACCGGTTGTTTCAGCAGTAGCAGCGGAATCGCTGGTAGCCTCGGTAGAAGCAGCAGCGCTGGAAGAAGTGGTGCTGCTGGCAGAGCTGCCGCAAGCAGCCAAAGAGAGTGCCATGCAGGCAGCCATGGTCAAAGCAAGATACTTTTTCATGTGTGATCTCCTTATTTTTTTATCAGGGGCGCATGGTTTGCATCCCCTCGTATATATCCTATTATACCGTCTGGCAGTGCTTTTTTCAATGTGTAAAGCATTACAAAAGCATGACAATGCCCTTTGGTTCCTGTTACCGGTTCGGCTGATCCACCGTCACATTCTGGGTCTGCGGCATTGCCGTGGTATCAGAATAGCGTTCCACCTTTACAGTGCCTGCTGCCATACGCTGGTACAGCTCACGATATTCCTCGCCGGTAAAGGTTTTCAGCCGCCATTCCTGCGTGGCAAGGCCCACGGCATCCACTTCGGTGCCAAGGGTCTCGGCCTGGCCGCTGTGGTCCTGGTCCCAGTTGTTCTGCGTGCCGAACAGGTACAGTTCATTCTGCACCACGGTGCTGTAGTAGTTCACAGCGCTGGTTATCACCGAGCTGCTCTGCCCGGCGCAGTCCCAGCCGGTGGCGATCACTTCGCGGCCGCTTTTCTCTGCGGCCTGTATGCAGCTGTCCGCCAGTTCCGGCGTGGCCGCCATAACCACCTGGAAGCCCTCGTTATACCAGCCGCAGACATAATCCGTCAGGTCATCATCGCTGGCCGTCATGCTGCTGTACCAGATGCGGATATACACCTGCACGCCCATGCTGTCGGCTGCGGCTTCCGCTCCCTGCACAAAGCCGGTGGCGTAACGCACGGTGCTGGGCAGCGGCTCGCCGCCAAGCACCGCCATGCTGGTGTTGCCCTCCCGCACGGCGGCATACCCGGCCAGGTAAGCAGCCTGTTCTTCACGGAAGAGAACGCAGTGCACGTTGGCGGATGTGCGGTAGTTGGTGTAATCCTCGGAATGCGGCTCATCCCCGATCATCAGGTAGCTGACTGTGGGGTAGTTATCCTGGATGTCATACAGGGCGGCGGCCATCTCGCTGCCATAACACACCACCAGTCTCGCACCGCTTTGGGCGGCGCTGTTCAGGGCTGCTTTGGCGGCATCCAGGCTGGTATCTGCCGCAGTAAACTGCTGCGCGGTATAATTAAAATTGCTGCAAAACGTCTGCACGCCGTGCCATACAGCCGCACTGGCACCGATATCCGTTCCCTCGGCACCAACTGCCAGCGCGATTGCGGCTCCGGCGCCGTCCAGCGGCTGGTCCACTTTTTCTGTCGTAAGTTCATACAGGGCATCGTCCGTCAGCACCTGTTCCTGATCCTGTGCAGCAGGTTCAGAGGAAGCGCTGCTGCCGCAGCCCGCCAGCGCCAGCCCAAAGGCCAACGCCAACAACAGGCAAAGCAGCCGCCGGGCTGCAAAACGTTTGTTCTGGGGTAAAGACATGGGTGGAATAATCTCCTTTTATTGGGGTAAATGGGCCGCCTTAATCGGCTCCCGGCTCGATTTCAAGATTGGTCGGGCCAAAGCCGTAGGGCAGCAGGTCGCCCAGGGTCGTTTCGATGTAGTCATCCTCGCTTTTGGCCATCAGCACCCGCAGCCTGGGGCCGCAGAATTCATACAGAGCCTGGCGGCAGACGCCGCACGGACCAGTGACAAGGGTGTTCTTTTTGCCGTCCAGGCTGCCCACAATGGCAATATCGGTAAACTCGGTCACACCCTCGCTGACTGCCTTGAACAGCGCGGTGCGCTCGGCACAGTTGGTGGGGGTATAGCCGGCGTTTTCGATGTTGCAGCCGGTATATACCATTCCATTTTTGGCCAGCAGCGCCGCACCCACCTTAAAGTGTGAATACGGCGTGTAGGCAAAGCTGCGCGCCTTGAACGCTGCGCGGATCAGTTCCGCATCAGTCGGTTTCATTCCAGCACCGCCCCCAGTGCAACCTTCATCATGGCGGTAAAGCTGGTCTGACGCTCTTCTGCCGTGGTGATCTCCGGGCTGACGAAGCTGTCCGAGATCGTCAGGATACAGGCAGCATGTTTGCCCAGCACCTTGGCGTTGTGGAACAGCGCAAAGCTCTCCATCTCAACCGCCAGGCAGCCTTTTTCGTCGCGCAGAACTTCCCAGTAGGTGGGGCGTGCGCCGCTATCCTCGCGGTAGAACACATCGGAGGAATGGATGGTGCCTTCAATCAGGGGAATGCCCTGCTTTTTGGCGGAAGCGCGCAGCGCGTTGTTCAGTTCCTCGCTGGGCTTCTGGATGTCGTCGGTATCGCCGGACTGGGTCACGGCATAGTTGCTTTCAGAATAAGCGCCGGTAGCCAGAACCACATCAAAGATCTTGGCCTTGGGGGTATAGGAGCCGGCAGAGCCAACGCGGATGATGTTCTCTACCCCATACTGGCTGTACAGCTCATAGGAGTAGATGCCGATGGACGGCATGCCCATGCCGCTGCCCATCACGCTGACGGGATGGCCCTGATAAGTGCCGGTGTAGCCCAGCATGCCGCGCACATCGGTAACAAGGCGCGGGTTTTCCAAAAAGGTTTCGGCAATAAATTGGGCGCGCAGGGGATCGCCGGGCATCAGCACAGTTTTGGCAAAATCGCCGGGGTTGGCGCGGTTGTGTGGGGTAGACATATCAGATACGCTCCTTTATGTTGGATTTTTGCGGCCGGTTGGCCAGCCGCTGTGTTTCATGGTTTGTTTTGCGGCCTATTCCATTTGGGCAGATATATATTTAGTATACCACATTTTTCCGTTTTGTGGTAAACTTAGTATGAATTCACCATAAAGTTTTTCGGGGGTGTTGTTAATGCAGCTGCCTGAGCACTGCACCTTATGCCCGCGGCGCTGCGGGGCCAACCGCGCGGCGGGCTGCACCGGCTATTGCGGCGCGGGGGATACCCTGCTGGCCGCCCGCGCCGCCCTGCACCATTGGGAGGAGCCCTGCCTGAGCGGGGACCCCAACGCCGCGACCGGCAGCGGCACGGTATTTTTTACCGGCTGCACCCTGCAATGCTGCTACTGCCAGAATTACAAGATCAGCCAGCAGGGCCTTGGCAAGCCGCTGACGGCGGAGCGCCTGGCTGAAATTTTTATGGAATTGCAGCAAAAAGGCGCCAAAAACCTGAACCTTGTCACCGCAACGCAATGGCTGCCGTGGGTGACGCAGGCGCTGGATGCCGCCCGTCGCAATGGGTTGACCCTGCCGGTGGCCTATAACACCGGCGGGTACGAAACCGTGGAAACCGTAAAGGCTCTGGCCGGGTATGTGGACATCTGGCTGGCGGATTACAAATATGCCAGCCCTGCCCTGGCGAAAGAGCTTTCCGCCGCGCAGGATTACCCACAGGTGGCGCACGCCGCCATCCGCCAAATGCTGTTGCAGACCGGTGCCCCAGTGTACGATGCCGACGGCTACCTGCAAAAAGGCGTGATTGTGCGCCACCTTGCCCTGCCCGGCCACAGTGATGACAGCCTTGCCGTTTTGCAGCGCCTGGCCGACCTGCGGCAGGAAACCGGCGTGTCGTTTGTGCCCAGCCTGATGAGCCAGTTCACCCCGTTTTACCGCGCCGCGGAGCACGGTTTGGGGCGGCGCATTACCACCTACGAATACCGCAAAGTGGTTGACCGCGCCATCGCCCTTGGCCTGACGGACGGCTACATGCAGGAAAAAAGCAGTGCACGCGAGGAATACACCCCGCCGTTTGACCTGGAAGGGGTCTGATGCGGTGGCTGCGCAAGGAGGTCTTGTGTGAACATCTTCTCTTTTGTCTATCTGGCGGTGTTCCTGCTGGCAGGCTTTTGCATTGCACGCAGGGCGCTGCCGCAGGCGGGGCTTTCGGTCAGCATTCCGCTGGGGTGTGGGTTCGGGGTCTCACTGCTGGCATTTGTTTCGGCCTGTTTTGCGGTGGTACTGGGTTTCCGGCTGCCTGCCCTTTTGTTGGCCGCAGCTGTTGTGGCCGCGCTGGCCGTTTGGTTGGCGCGGCACGGCACGCCGTTCACCCGTGTACCGGATCCGGACGCCGCCGCTCTGTGGGCCTGTGTGCTACCCTTGGCTGTTGTTACCCTGTACCTGCTGCACACCCATGTGCTGCATCTGGTAGACGGCAGTTATCACACCGGGCAAAGCTGCTATGGCGATATGGCGATGCACCTGGGATTCATCAAAAACATTGCCGTTACCGGCAAGCTGCCGCCGGTGTATCCCCTGCTGGGCGGCGAGCACCGGTTCGGCTACCCGTTTTTGTGCGAGACCGTTTCCAGCGTTTTTCTGGTGCTGGGGGCAGACGCCCGCACCGCTTACCTGCTGCCCATGCTGGCCGCATTCACCAGCGTGTACGGCATGATGTGGCAGCTGGCGCGGCAGGTGTTGGGCAGCGCGGGCAAAGCTTGCCTGGCTTTTTGGCTGTTCTTTATGGGCAGCGGGTTCGGGTTTGTGTATTTCCTTGGCAGCGCCGAGGCGTTTGCCGGCATCTTTACCGGGTTTTACACCACCCCCACCAACTACACTGCCGAAAACATCGTCTGGGTCAACCCCATCGTGGATCTGCTGATTCCACAGCGGGCCACCCTGTTTGGCTGGTGTGTGCTGTTTCCCGCGCTGTATCTGGTCTGGCGGTTCTGTATGGAGGAGGAAACCCGGCTTTGGCGGTATCTCGCCCTGCTGGTTCTGCCCCTGCCACTGATGCACACCCACAGCGCACTGGCGCTGGTGCTGATCTGCCTGGCGTGCGGGGTGTACACCCTGGTTTGCCGCCCCCGCACCAAGGCCGTGCTTGCCCCATGGGGATGGTTTGCCTTGGTGTGCGGCGTGGTCTGGCTGGTAGAAATGTGGAACACCGTGTTTGCCCAATCGCTGGACGGGCAGCACATGCTGCGGCTGCATTTGAACTGGATCAACGGGCAGGATGACGGCACCCTGAAAGACAATTATTTCTGGTTCTACATCAAAAACATCGGCCTTGTCTACCTGCTGCTGATCCCGGCATTTTTCCATGCCAAACCCAAACAGCGCTGGCTGTACGGCGGCGGGTTGGCCATTCTGGTTCTAGCGGAATTTGTTGTGTTTCAGCCCAACAATTATGACAACAACAAGCTGCTGTATATCTGGCATCTGCTGGGCTGCCTGTTGGTGGCCAGCCTGCTGATGGATTGGTTCAGCAAAGTTCGTGCTATCCCCTGGCGGGCGCTGGGGCTGTGCCTTTGCTGCTTTATCGCCATGTTTGGCAGTGTGCTGACTGTTGGACGCGAAGCGTTAAGCGACTACTGGCAGTGGAGCGCAGACGACATTGCCATGGCGGATTATATTGATGACAATGCGGAAACCGATGCAGTATTCCTGACCAGTGACAGCCACCTTTGCCCGGTGTTCAGCCTGGCCGGGCGGCGCATTTTGTGCGGCTCCGGCAGCTTTGTATACTACCACGGCATGAATTATACCGCTGAATACAACGCCATGCAGCAGCTGTACGAGAATCCCGATGAAGCCCCCCTGGCGCAGTGGGGCATTGATTATGTGCTGTTTGACAGCTATGTGTTCAGCAACAACCAAAATGCGGACGAGAGCTGGTATGCAGCGCGCTATCCCCTTTGGTACGAGAACGGCGGCAGCCGTATTTATAAAATCAGCGGATAAGGCAACACCGCACAATTCCCGCCTGACGGCTTAAGCACCGCTCCGGCGGCTGCGGCACGGCATCTGCGTTGCCAAAATGCTCGATAATGTCGGGTTGCGGTACCCGCATCGTGCTTCGGGGGCAAAAGCCCCTCGCACTCTGCGACCGCTGCCCCTGCTTCGGTTCGCTGTTTCCGCCACTGGCGGCGCTCACCTTTGCAGCATCCAGTATTATCTGCGCTTTTGGCTTAGCAGCTACCGCACCTCGCTCGCCGTATCGGCACTTAGAATTATGCGGTATTGCCATAAGTTTGTTCCGTATCAATTTTCCCAACATAAACAATCACTCCGCCGCGGGTCCGGTTTTCAGCTGGTCCTGCGGCGGAGTTTTTATTTTATAATTCTTTAAGATTTAAGACGACTTTTTATTGCGCGGCACCCGGCGCTTGGGGGCGGCTTTGCGGGGCTGGTTCTGCTTTTTGGGGGCAGCCTTTTTGGGCTGCGGGTGTACCCGCACAAACTGGATGGGGTTGCCGTTGGGCAGGGTACGTTCTTCCACTTCCAGCACCGGGAAGGACGCCAGGAATTTATTCAGGCTCTTGCTGCCAAAGTTACGCACATCAAAGTCCGGGTAGCGCTTGATGAGCTGGTCTCCCACGCGGGAGGTTCGCACCCAGCCGGTGCCATCGTCCATCTCGTCGATCATATCGCAGACCAGGCGGCAGATGGAATCGCGGTTGATGGCGGTATCGTCCCCCGCGCCAACCTGGGCGGCGGCTTCGGCGGCAGCGGTGGAATCCGCACTGGCATCCTCGCTTCCACCATGCTCCAAAATCAGGTCAAGGTACTTGAACTGGTCGCAGGCTTTCACAAAGGGACCAAGTGCCTTGCTTTCGCCCATGCCGATGACCAGCTTGCCGGCTTCGCGCAGGCGGGCGGCAAGGCGGGTAAAGTCCGAATCGGACGAAACGATGCAAAAGCCATCCACATTGCCCGCATACAGCAGATCCATGGCGTCAATGATCATGGCGCTGTCGGTTGCATTTTTGCCGGTGGTGTAGCTATACTGCTGGATGGGAATGATGGAGTTGTTCAGCAGCACATCCTTCCAGCTTTTCAGGCGGGCATCAGACCAATCGCCGTAAATACGTTTGCAGGCCGCCACGCCAAAGGACGCAGCTTCATCCAAAATCACCTTTACATATTTGGGGCTGATGTTATCCGCATCGATCAGAACTGCCAGTTTCAGATCCTGCATCGCAGCCTCACTTCCTTACCGGTTTGACCGGGCGGTCAAAGTACATATAAATCTGGCAGGGGATCATGCCGTTATAAATTTTGCGGCGCTTGGCGGCCTTTTTGCCAAAGTGGGCTTCAAAATCAGCATCCGCCGTAATGGCATACAATCCTGCGGTGGGGCTTGCCTGCCACACCTGGCCCAGGGTGCGGGCCAGGGCGGCGGCTTCGGCGGCATCGCCCAGGCGCTCGCCGTAAGGCGGGTTGGTCAGGATGATGGAGCTGGGGCGCGGGGCAAAGTCTTTTACGTCTGCCACCTCAAAGCGGCAGCGATCCCCCACCCCGGCCAGCTTGGCGTTGGCGTTGGCCAGCGCCACAGCGTTGGGGTCAATATCAAAGCCAAAGCCCTCGAACCCGGCATCCAGGCGGGAAGCCGCCAGCGCTTTCTGGCGCTCCTCCGCCCAAACGGCAGCGGGCACAAAGTCATAGTGCTCGGCGGCAAAGCGGCGGCGCAGGCCGGGGGCGATGTTCAGTGCTTTCTGGGCTGCTTCGATCACCAGCGTACCGGAACCGCAGAAAGGATCCTGCACAGTGCTGTCGCGCCGGACAAAACCGACATCGGCAATGGTAGCGGCCAGCGTTTCCTTGATGGGGGCCAGCGTGGCGTTTTTGCGATAACCGCGCTTATGCAAGCCGTCGCCGGAGGTATCCAGCATCACTTCCACCACGTTTTTACGCAGGGCAAAGCGGATTTTGTACAAAGCACCGGTTTCCGGCAGAGTGGTGGTTTTGTGGCCGTACTGCAGCCGCTTAACGATTGCCTTTTTGACAATGCTCTGGCAGGCAGGTACGCTGGAAAGCTGGCTGGACAGGCTGGAGCCCTTGACCGGGAACTGGGCATCCACCGGGATCAGCTCCTCCCACGGGATAGAGTAAACGCCGTCGAACAGTTCATCAAAAGTTGCGGCGGGGAAGGTTTTCAGCAGCAGCAGCACGCGCTCGGCGGTGCGCAGGTTCAGGTTTGCTGCGGCGATCATGGCGGCATCACCCTCAAACGCCACGCGGCCATCCGTCACCTTTACGTTCTGCGCACCAAGGCGTTTGACCTCAAAGGAAAGGGTATGCTCGGTGCCAAAAAAGCAGGGAGCCACCAAAGTATACATGTTGGGCATAGTGTGTCCTTTCTGGGGCTGTGCATGGCGCAGCCGGATATGCGGGGCCGGGCATATTGGGTCAGCCCCGCGGGATAAAAATTAGATTATGCCGTTACATAACCCAAAAAAGGCCCTGCCAAGCAGAGCCTGCATCTTATGGGCGTTGCAGTTGGCGTACGCTGCAGAAATCAGCCGCGGCGGCGGGAATACCCACCGCGATGATTCTCGGTAACGCGCTTGAGATCCGCAATTTTTTCTTCGCTCTGGGTCTTATAGCGTGCCATCATATCCTCAAAGCTCAGGTCGCCCTGCGGCTGCGAGGGTTTGGGCTGCCAGACACGGGGGGCTGCTTCGCGGCGGGGCGGGCGGCCGCCAGCCGGGCGTGCACCACCGTTACTGCCCTGCTGCCCTTGGGGGCGCGGGCTGCGGGGCGCGCGGGGTGCGCGCTCCGGTGCGGGCTGGGTCTGCTTGATGGACAGTGCAATCTTGCCATCCGGCGCGATGGAGATGACCTTAACCTTAACGGTCTGGCCAGCTTCCAGCACGGTAGCAAGGTCCTGCACAAACTCATAGCTTACCTCAGAAATGTGAACAAGGCCGGTTTTGCTTTCCGGCAGGGCAACGAAGGCGCCAAACGGCTTAATGCCGGTAACTTTGCCTTCCAAGATGTCTCCAACCTGTAATGCCAAAACTATAATACCCCTTTGCTGCCCGGCAAAGCTGCCGGGTATCGTTATTGATGGAACCTTTGCTTTCAGATTCCGCTTGTATGCCTTGCAGGCAAGGCCTGCACTGTTAAAGGCTGGTTGAGTCCGCAAAAAACAGAAGCCAGCCTTTTGCATCTTCCATTGTACCTGGCATGGTAATCCGGCGTAATGCTGTTACTTGCCGCTCAGATCCACCCAAATGCGCTCATTGGGCTTGGCATAGCCATCGGCGCGGGCGCTGCGTTCAATAATCGCGTCTTTGCCATCGGCCAATGCGCGTCCCAGCTCTTCGTTTTGGGCCTGCTGGGCGCTGAGCTGTTCGCGCACCGCGGCGAGTTCCTGCTGTTTGGAGCCGATGGTGATCTGGCACTGGATCAAAGTAAAAAACAAAGAACAAAACAGTGCCGCCACAGCCAAGGGAAGCAAACGCCGCGCAATGCTTTTGTGTTGGTTCATGCGGCAGCGCCTCCTTCCGGGCAGGTATCAAAATGCCGTTGCGTGCAAACCATTGTACCGCCTGCCCGCACAAGAAGGTCTTATGCAGGCATACTTAAATACAGTTTAATTATATAATATTGTGCGCTTGTTTTGCAACACATTTTTCGGCTTTTTTCCGCTTTTCTTGCATGAATCTTGTGCGTTGTGCCGCCGGGCGTGCCGAATCTTTCTGATCCGGGCCAGCAGCCGCTGTTTGAACGGGTGTACCGCATAGTCCGCCGCAAAGCGCAGCGGCCAGACCAGAACAAACACCGTGCCGCGCAGCACCCTGTGCACCGCGTGGGAAACGCACCACCGCCAGCACAGTGCCCCCAGCCCCATGGCGGCGGCCATATACCAGCGCGCCGCCCCGGTAGCCGAAGCCCCCGCCGCGAAGCCGCAGCAGACAAAGGCTGCGGCAGCAAAGGCCAGCACATCCCACACAAAGCAGCGCACCGGGCCGCTGCCAAAGGCAAGGGTCGCCCCATCCCGTACAGCGCCAAGCAGCAGGCCCGCCCCAAGACAAAGCAGCACATCACCCAGCACTGCCCACAACGGCGGCGATGGCACCATCAACGCAGCAGGCGGGCCAGCAGCCCACCGCTCTGTTTTTTGCTCTGCTGGTTCTCGGTATACTGCAAATATTCGATCTGGCCGGAGATATGCACTTCCCCCGTGCGAACCGAAAGCTCGCTGACCTGCATTCCTTGCCCACCGATGGTCAGATCCCCCAGCGGAGTTTGCAGCGTTGCGCCCAGTTCATCACAGCTCACAATACGGGTCACACCGGTCACCGTCAGTCGGGCGCGGTTTTCCAGCGTCAGGGCATGGGCGCGCGGCGGAGCAGGCAGGTCGGATTGCTGGGGGGCATGTTCCCCAATCGGGTGCGGGCTGGTCAGTTCTGGCATGGCGGTTTCCTCCGGCAGCAGTTGTTGCTTACCCTATACCATATGCCGCACGCCGCACGGTTAGAACTCCCCCGCCCTGGTTTTTCTCAGCCTTCCAGGATCTCAAACAGCTCGCGGGCAACATCCTTGCCCTTGGGTTCATCAATAGAAAGCACCCGCACCTTGACGGGGCGGTTGCCGAAGGTAATCTCGATCACATCGCCGATCTTTACGGCATAGCTCGCTTTGGCGGGTTTGCCGTTCACGATCACGCGGCCCGCATCGGCTACATCATTGGCCAAGGTGCGGCGCTTGATCAGGCGGCTGACTTTCAGGTATTTATCCAGTCTCATGGTTCATCCTCATCTCTATGGCAGCGGTACGCCAGCCACCAGGCGGGAATCATGCGGCGCTGCCTATATCATAAAAGCCCGCCGCGTTTGGGTGCGGCGGGCTTTTTCATTCAGAGCGTATCTGACGCCTGAACAGATTACTGCACAGCGTCCTTCAGTGCCTTGCCAGCCTTGAATGCGGGCAGCTTGGAAGCAGCAATGGTCATGGGCTCTTTGGTCTGCGGGTTGCGGCCCTGGCGTTCCGGGCGCTCGCGGACTTCAAAGGTGCCAAAGCCAACCAGCGAAACTTTACCGCCGTTCTTCAGCTCTTCGGTGATAGCAGCCAGTGCTGCGTTGACAGCCTTTTCGGCGTCTTTCTTGCTCATGCCAGCTTCAGCGGCAACGGATGCGATCAGTTCAACTTTGGTCATTTGTTATATACCTCCAAATTAAATAAATTGCGTTTTTTTGCCTTTTCAGGCTACCGGCCCGGCTGCTGTGCAAAATGCCTCGTTAGCTTTTTGCAGCGCCTGTTCGGGGTCTACCCCTGCCTGCCGGGCCAGATTGGCGGCGGCAAACAACAGTTCGCCCACAGCCTGTTCTGCCTGCGCGCTGGCGGGCTGCGCCGTTTGCAGGTTCTCCGCCGCGTCTGCCAAGGCTACAACATCGGCCCCCTGCAGGGCTGCGCCATGGCGTGCGGCGCGTTTTTGCAGCTTGGCCGCGCGCATCAGCGCGGGCATGGCACGGGGCACACTTTCCAGGTCATCGGCCAGGGTGCGGCGGCCCTTTTCTTTATTTTTGAGCGCATCCCAGTCCGTTATACCTTCGTAACCTGGTTGGGTGCCAAAAATATTTGGGTGCCGCTCAATCAGCTTTTGGCATACGCCATCGCAGACCTGTTCCCAGGTAAAGCGGCCGGTTTCCTGTTCCATGCAGGTATGGAAAGCAACCTGCATCAGCACATCGCCCAGCTCTTCACACATCAGCACCGGGTCATCCAGGTCCAATGCGTCCACAGCCTCATACGCTTCTTCCAGGAAGTTCATCCGAATCGATGTATGGGTCTGAACTTTATCCCACGGACAGCCGTTGACCGGATCCCGCAAAAGGGTGATAATGCGGACAAGATCATCTGCCGTGTACGGGCGGTTGTGCGGATATTCCATGCATGCTGCAATGCTGCCTGCCCAGGATGTACCAGGGTCCGCTTGAAAAAACAACAGGCAACATCATACCTCTCATTCTACCGTTTTGTCAAGGAAACAATACAAGTTGCTGTTTGACAGCCGAGTTACCTGTTTACAGCTGTGCGCCGCAATGGTTGCAGAACAGTGCGTCTGCATCCACATCTGCATGGCAGACGGGGCACTCTTTGGTCTCACCGCGCGGGCGGTCAGCCGCATCGGCCAGAGCCTGCTCCTCCTCGGGGGTCAGGCCGGCGGGGTCATCGTGGTAGGTGGTGGGATCGTTGGGGTCCTCAGCCTCCTGCTCAGCCTCGGCAGCTTCAGCGGCAGCGGCCTCATCGGGGGTCATGCGGGCCTTGATTTCCTCAATCGCCTTTTCGATTTCGGCAATGTTCTCGATATATTTATCCACCAGGGGCTGGTTTTCCTCGTCTGCCTTATGCAGGCTGTAAACCAGTGCGCCCAGCTGGCGCTGTGCCTTGGCCAGGCGGTTCTGCTGGGATGCCAGATCCAGCTGGTTCTTGCCCTTATCTGCAATATCCATGGCTGCCTTGTAAGCGGTATCCACAAACTGCATGCTCTGTTCTTTGATCTTATTGATATCCAGTTCAAACATAATGTAACACCTCGTTATCATCTGGCCCCGGCAGGGCACTGCGCCACAGCTGCGCAGCCCGGCCGGGTGGAATGAAAAGCCGTAAAAATTTATTATTTTCGATTTCACGGCTTTTCCCTGTAAGGCTTATTATACCGTATCATTGCCTGGTTTTCAATCTTGTGGCGCAAAGAATTATGTCCAAATCGTAAACATTTGGACGTAACAGGAAGTTTTATTGGTTTTTAGCTCCAATGAACTCCCGAAGCATGCTTTTCTGTGGGATCAGCGCGGCATTAATGGGTACAAAATGCGCAAACCGGCTGCGCAGGTCTGCCATGCGGCCCGCATTGGCGCTGGCCGTCAGCTGGTCAATATAATATTCCCAAATCCCCACCTCGCAGCTGAACGAAGTATCCAGCACAAGGTTCGCCCGATTCTTGAACGTCTTGATATACTGGTCCTCTGCCTTACAGACATGGGGCCACAGGCCGATGGTAAAATCGGCATCATGCCCGCGGAACCGCCAGTCCCGCGTAATGCGGCGGGCAAGGCGAACATCGCGGGTGGCGATCAGCCGCGCACCGTCCGGTCCGGCATATTCTTCCCGCAGGCTGGCGTAAATATTCAGCACAGCATCCTGCGGCAAAGTCTCGGTCAAGATGGGGTTAAAGGCGTGCAGTCCCTCCACAACCACCACACCGTCGGTGCAGTCGATGTGCTGGGTCTGCGGGGCGGGCAGCTGGGTCATAAAGTCAAAGATCGGCGCATCGCACACGCCGGTCTGGGCCAGCTGCTGCAGGCAGTGCTGCACCAGCGGGATATCCAGCGCTTCCACGCATTCGTAATCATCCCGGCCATCCGGCTGTTTGGGGTAGCGGCCCTCGCCCACAAAAAAGTCGTCCAGGCTCAATACCCGGCTGCGCACGCCTTTGCTGCGCATGGCGGCGGCCAACTTGTTGGCGCTGGTGGTTTTGCCCGCAGCGGAAGGCCCCGTCAGCATGACAATACGGCGGCCGGATGCCAGAACATAGGCCGCGGCGGCATCAATGCGGCTCTGGTACTGCTGTTCGCTCAGCTGCACCAAATCAGCCGGGTTGTGCGCGGCAAGGTTGAGCAGCTCACACCCCACCATGCGCTTGGGGGCGCGCGGATTCACCACAGCTGGGATATTGGTCATAGAACTGTTTCACTCCTTCCTTGCGTGCAAGGATCGTGTCAAAACGGTCGATATATTCTGTCGGGTACTTATAATTAAAGATACGCTCGATCTTGCCGTGACGTGCACCGGGGGCTACCAGCTTTGTAGAACCGCCCGCACCGGCAGAAAGAATGGTGTGGACTTCCTCCATGATATAGATATTATACAGGCACTCGTACCCCGGCTTGCACCAGCCCACGTTTTCCAGGTTTTGCAGGGTGCCTTTTTGGCGGTACAGGTAGTAGGGGCGGTAACCGGCTTTTTCCAGCAGCTCGCAGCTTTCCACCATAGCGGCCACATCGGCATAATCCGCAGCGCGGTGCTCCACCACCAGGTTGGACGCCCGTTTCAGCGTGAGGGTATGCACGGTGATATTTTCCGGGTCCAAGTCAATGGCCGTCTGCAGGCTATGGCGGAAGCCTTCCACCGTGTCCCCCGGCAGACCCGCGATCAAGTCCATGTTGATGTTATCATGCCCCACGCGGCGGGCGGTCCGGTAACAATCCAGGATATCCTGCGCCGTGTGGCGGCGGCCAATGTTGCGTAGCACTTCATCCGAGAATGTCTGCGGGTTGATGGAAATGCGGGTTGCGCCGTATTCTTTGATGATGCGCAGTTTTTCTTCGTCGGTACAGTCAGGGCGGCCCGCTTCCACGGTAAACTCTTCCAGGGCGGGCAGGTCAAACTGCTCGGCCATGGTGCCCATCAGCTGGCGCAGCTGCTGCGCGTTGACGCTGGTGGGGGTGCCGCCGCCGATATACAGCGTTTTGATGCTGAGGTGTGCGGCGTCCGCAGCGGCGCGGGTAGCGGCAAGCTCCTTGCACAGGCAGTCCACGTAGGGGGCCACCAGCGCACGGCTGGATTTATCCCCCACCGTGCGGGAAACAAAGCTGCAATAGCTGCAGCGGGACGGGCAGAACGGAATGCCCGCGTACACGCTGCAATCCATCGGCTGGGCGCGCTCCAGCACCGGGCGCTGCAGGTCCGCAATACTTTTGGCCATGGCAAAACGGCGCGGCGTGCAGTCAAAATGCTGCAAAAAGCGCTGTTCGATTTCTTCTTCGGTTTTGCCCTCGGCGCGCAGGTCATGGATGATGCGCACCGGGCGCACGCCGGTCATCATGCCCCAGGGCGGGCGGATACCGGTAACGCCGCACAGCATGGTGTACAGCATGCGGCACAGAGCATACTCCTGCGTGCGGGCATCCCCCTGGGGCGGGCGCTGCTGCACCCAGGTGGTTGTGCCGTTCTGCCGCACCAGCACCAGCAGCAGATACCTGTGAGCCACAGCCAGCACAAGGTCTGCGGTATCGTCCGGCAGGGTCTGGCTCAGCTCCGCCGCCGGGTAAAAGATGCGTGCGGTATGCTCGGCCTCATACCCAGCTGCCGCACCGCGCAATACAATTTGCATAAGAACCCCCGAATTGGAGGGAGGAGTTAGCGCGGAGCCGAGCCTGTTGTAATCCCGCTTATGCCAATACTGCCAAAACAGTACCCGGCGCATTGCAGGTATACCGCAAACTTTTAGGCCGCCGCTTAACTCCTAACTCCTCCCTATCTTAAAATACTTCCCCCATCAGATATGGGTTGGACCGGCGTTCCTGGCCAAGGGTGGTAAAGCTTTCGTGGCCGGGGTAGACGGTGGTTTCATCCGGCAGGGGCAGATCCGCCACCAGAGCAAGGCTGCGTTGCATCTCCGCCGGGCTGCCGCCGGGCAGGTCCACACGGCCGCAGCTGCCCGCAAACAGGGTATCGCCGCTGAACAGCCGGTCGCCGCAGGCGATGACCACGCCGCCGGGGGTGTGGCCCGGTGTGTGCCAGATGCGGAACGTCAGCTCATCCACCTGATACTCACTGTTGCCCGCAGGCCACGGGGCATCGATCAGATCCGGAGTCAGCGGGTACATCTGGTCGCCTTTGGCATCGGCCGGATCCATATGCACCTTAGCGCCAGTGGCTTTTTTCAGAGCCGTCACACTGCCCACATGGTCATAATGGCCGTGGGTGAGGAAAATGTCCGTCAGGGTTGCATTATTCTCTTTCAGCTGAGCCAGATAGGTTTCGGCCTCGGCAGCGGGGTCCACCACAACGGCATGCCCGGCGGCGGTGATCAGCAAAAAGGTATTGGTATACAGCGGCCAAACGCCGTGGATATGGATCAATTTCATGGTTGTGCTCCTTTACTTCCACTCATCGGTATCAATGATGATGGTCACCGGACCATCGTTGACAAGGCTGACCTGCATATCGGCCCCAAACTCGCCATGCTGAACGTCTTTCAGTCCCTGGGTGTTCATCAGCTCCTGCAAAAAGGCATCATAAGCGCTTTTGGCGGTCTCCCCTTTTGCGGCATGGATAAAGCTGGGCCGTTTGCCGCGGGAGGTATCACCATACAGGGTAAAGTTGCTGACGACAAGAACCGAATAGCCAAGTTCCACCGCGCTGCGGTTCAACTTGCCCTCGTCATCGGCAAAAATGCGCAGCCCGGCGCATTTGGCTGCCAGCTTGGGGATAATGGCGGGGTCGTCACCATCCTTTACCCCAAGCAAAATCATCAACCCCGGCCCGATGGTGCGGGGATCGCCGCCGTTGACCACAACGGACGCCGAGGAAACACGCTGAAGCACAGCACGCATAACACAGTTCTCCTTATTCAGTCAGTATGGCACACCCGGTTAAACCGCAGGCACCATAAAATAGCAGGAATCCGCTACAAAGAAATTCAGCGAATCATCGCCCGCAAACACCGCCTGCCAGTTTTCCCATGTTTCGCCGTCGGTTGTCACATACACGGCGGTGGGGTCATACTGCCCGGCGGCAAGCCGGGCAGCGGTATCGGTACGGCTGGCTTCCGCCGCTGGGTGGCTGCCGGACACAGCAATATCCAGATTGGTTGCCAGCCCCTGCTTGCCCGCCAGAATGGCCAGCAGGCGCAGGCGGTCCTCCCGCACTTCCCCGGCGGCAAGCAGCTGGGTGTGGCCAGCGCCAAGGCTGGCGGTCTGGTCGTTGTTTACCACTGTGGCGTTGATGGGGTCGGCGAACTTCTGCCGCTTTTGCTGGGCGGCGGCGCTCAAATCAAACGCCTGAACGCCGACAAACAGCGCCAGCACCAGCACCGCATACCGGCCGGGCAGGCGGTCCCGCAGGGTATACACGGCATACACCACCATGCAGGCCGCTACCAGATAGAACATCCGCCCGCTGGAGCGAAAGATGCCGCACAGCTCCAACAGCTTTGCAGGAAGCGGCAGCTCAATGCCGGTGTTGCCCCAGTAAATTTTGTTGCTGACGGCAAACAGCGTTAAAAACACGCAGGCCGCAAACACCGGCCCGTTGCGGTGCCACCAGGTTTCGGTGTTCTGGGGGCAGCGCACCGCCCGGCGCAGGCTGAACAGCAGCGCCGCCGTGATCAGCGCCAGCACACCAAGCCCCAGGTAATTGAAGCCATCATACTGGCCGGGCTGCTGCGGCATTACCTGGTACAGCCGGGACCAAGTGTAGCCCCCGCGGGAGGTTGGGTTAATGAGGGCGTTCAGGTTCATGGAATAATCGCCATAGCCGGAGCGAGATGCCCCGGTGCCGGAGCCGATGGCCCCGCACAAAACGCCGCCCACCACAGCCGCTGCCAAACTTGCCGCAAACTGCAGCGCCGCGCGGCCCCAGGCTTTTTTCTGGCGGCCCAGTTCCACAGCGGCCAGCAGGGCGCACATCATGACCAGCGGCAGAAAGTACGGGTGGATGCCCACCGCCAAAAAGGCCAGCACCGGCATGGCCCAGGGGAATTTGGCCGTGCCGCTGTGCAGGTTTTGACGGTATTCCAGAAAGGCATACAGCGCCAGCAAAAACAGCCACTGGCTGGCCAGCGCGGTATGGCGGAACGCGCGCTCCCACAAGGTAGGCAGCATAACAAACAGCAGACCGCCCAGTGCGGAAAACACCAGCGCTCCCGCGCCAGTTTTTGCCTGCCCGCGGGCGCACAGAAGCGCACCGGCTGCCCCCTGCATGGCAAAGCAGAACAGCGTGTACCACCCAAACCACTGGAAGGTGGAGGGCAGCACCCCGCGCAGCGCCTTGAAGAAGATGCTGACCCAGGGGATGCTGTCGGTAAACGAAATGACGGTGCCATCCGGGGCGGCAATGGTATCCGCCAGGCCCAGCGGGAACGCCCAATGAGAGTTGCGGAACAACACCCAGCCCGCATAATGCTGCTGAATGTCCCACTCATCATAGCCGTTCAAGATCCAGGCATCATAGGTTGGGTGCAGGGTGGATGTGCCATACAGCAGGAAAAATACCACCATGCCCGCCGCCGCGCCCAAAAGCGCCGCCAGCCACCGCCGTTTTGTGTTTTGATTCATGTGTTTTATGGGTTGTGCAGTGATAGGTCAATTTTGATTTAACCCCAGGCAGCGGGCGCGCAATATGCGTTCCCACGGGGTTTCTGCACACTTTCTATTTTATTTCTTATTTTTTATGTCTGATATATTAGAGTTTTTTCGGTTCCTTTTTTTGCAAAAAAGGATCAAAAAGTCCCCCGTATAAAAGTTTTAGTTGCGGGTAACTGTCAGAACGTCTTTGACTTTTTTCAGGCGTGCCACAACATTGTTCAGGTGCACGGTGTTCATAATGCCCACCGTCAGGGACATGCGTGCGCGGCCCTGATCCGCCGCGCGGGCGGAAAGTGAATAGATCGGCACACGCATATCGCCCAGCGCCAGCGCAACGTCCGAAAGCAGGTTGGCGCGGTCCATGCAGTCCAGCTCCAGCGTTGCCTTGTAGTCCTCTTTGGCATCATCCGCCCAATAGGCTTTCACCCAGCGGGCGGCATTTTCCGGGTCCTTCATACTCTGCTGCACATTGGCGCAGTCCCGCTTGTGGATGGACACGCCAAACCCACGGGTGACAAAACCGATGATGTCATCCCCCGGCAGCGGCGAACAACACTTGGCAAACTTGATGGGGCAGTTGTCAATGCCTTCCACCACAACACCGTCCGAAGAATGAACACGCTTGATATCCACCGTGGGCAGCGGCTTGGGTTCCGTTGCTTTCAGGCGGGTATACTCTTCCTTCAGCTTGGGCAGGATGCGCGCCAGCTGCAAACCGCCATAGCCGATGGCCGCATACATTTCATCCACCGAGTTACAGTGGTTGCGGCGCGCCAGGTTGGACATGAACTCGTCATACTGCTCCGGCGGGATCACCATCAGGTTGCGGCGCAGCTCTTTTTCAAAGGCATCCTTGCCCTCGGCAATGTTTTCGTCCCGGCGCTCTTTCTTGAACCAGTTGCGGATCTTGTTCTTTGCTTCGCTGGTTTTTACAATGTTCAGCCAGTCGCGGGAGGGGCCACGGTTTTCCGGGCCGGTGATGATTTCAATGATTTCGCCGGTAACGACCTGATGGTCAATGGGCACAATGCGGTTGTTTACCTTGGCGCCGATCATCCGGTTTCCCACGGCGGAATGGATGGCGTAAGCAAAGTCGATGACGGTTGCGCCGGCCGGCAGGTTGATCACATCGCCGCGTGGGGTAAAGGCAAACACTTCTTCCGGCAGCAGGTCAGACTTGATATCGCTGAGCAGGTCGGTGGCATCAATGCTGGAACGCTGGCTTTCCAACAGCTGGCGCACCCAAGCCAGGCGTTCGTCCAGCCTATCACTGCTGGCGGCGGTAATGCCGGCCTTATACTTCCAGTGGGCAGCAATGCCGTATTCCGCGTTGCGGTCCATCTCGCGGGTACGGATCTGCACCTCAAAGGGGATGGCTTCGCGGCCAATCACGGTGGTGTGCAGGCTCTGGTAGCCGTTGGGTTTGGGGGTGGAGATATAATCCTTGAAGCGGTTGGGCAGCGGGTGGTACATATCATGGATCAGGCCCAGCGCGGTATAACATTCCGCCACCGTATCAATAATGATGCGGACAGCATAAATATCATAAATCTCCTCAAAGTCCTTGTTCTGCATATACATCTTGCGGTAAATGCCGTAGATGCTCTTGACACGGTGGCGGATGGTTGCTCCGTGGATGCCGTTCTGTTCCAGATGTTCCTGGATGGTGGCGCAGATATCGTTGAGGAATTCATCCCCATGCTTGTTCAGCAGGGAGCGGATCATGTTATAGCCTACAGGATCCAGGTATTGCAGGCTGCGGTCCTCCAGCTCCTCCTTGATGTTGGAAATGCCAAGGCGGTGGGCAATGGGGGCATAAACCTCCATGGTTTCCAGGGCTTTATCGCGGCGTTTCTGCTCCGGCCAGGCATCGCCGGTACGCATATTGTGCAGGCGGTCACACAGCTTTATGATCATCACGCGGACATCCTGGCTCATGGCAAGCAGCATTTTGCGCAGGTTTTCCGCTTTGCGGTCCTCGACATTCGAGAACTTGATCTGGGTCAGCTTGGTAACACCATCCACCAGCAGGGCAACCTCGCTGCCAAACTTCTGGCGGATCTCGTCAATGGTCACGGGGGTATCCTCGGCCACATCGTGCATCAGGGCTGCGGCAACGCTTTCGCTATCCATGCCAAGTTCCACCAGCAGCTGTGCCACGCTGATTGGGTGGCAGATATACGGTTCGCCGCTGCGGCGGAACTGGGTGGCATGCGCCGCGCTGGCCAGCTGATAAGCACGGTCAATCATGTCAAAATCATAGGCACGGCCGCTGGCGATCAGATCATGGCGCAGTGCTTCATAAGTAGTGGGCATGGGCACCGGCTGCTTTTGCGCCTGAGCTGCCTGTTCTGCAGCATTCTTTTTGGCTTCTTCTGGCATTCTATCATCCCCATTTCAAGTATCGCACAATCATAAAAAAGTCCCGTTTCTGCGGCAGTTCCCTCCTGCCGCGGGGGCATTTTTCATTTTGCCTTATCCTTCCCCTTCCGCCAGTCTGCGCAGGACCGGCGCGGAGGAGAGGTCTTTTTTGCCGGTCACTTCCACCGGCTGGTAGCGGCTGCCGCGGCGCTCGATCAAACCAAGCTGTTCCAGCGCAGTCAGGCTGGCCAGGGTCTTGCCGGTGTTTTCCGGCCCTGCGGTTGCAAACAGCGGCTGCAGATCAACCGCAAACACATTGCCGGTGCGCACCATGCGATACACGGCAGCGGTATCGGCACGGGTGGGCAGGCAGGCCAACCGCTCGTCATCTGGCAGGGCCGTTCCGCTCAGGAAAGCATCAAACCGTGCGGCCTGCTCCGCCGGGGTATTGCCCAAACCGGCCGGGCGCATGGCGCAGCAATGGCAGGACACCATCGGCCCGCCGCGCCCCTGGAAGATGCTGACTTCCACCGCGGCATCCACAGCTGTACCCATGCGGTAGGGCAGGTCGTCCGGGGCGGTGCCGAACAGTGAGACAAAGCAGGCTGCCCCGCCCTGGCGCAGGCGAATGCGGCAATGCCGCCCCTCACTGCCCAGGGGCCAGATGCCATCCACCGCGGCGTTTTGCAGCAGGAACACCGGAACCGGGTTGCCGCTGCCAAAGGGAGCCAGGCGGCTGAGTTCCTGTACGGTAGGCACCGTCAATTCCGCAATATCGGCCACGGCATCCAACTTGAGCGGCAGCGGCTTGGGCACCGGGTATTCTTTAGCGGCCCAATCGTTGATGGCTTTGCGGAACGCACCGATCTTTTCTTCTTCAATGGTCAGGCCCGCCGCAGCGGAATGCCCGCCAAAGCGCAGCAGCAGCGGTGCGCAAGCGCACAAAGCGGCGTGCAGGTTAAAGCTGGTGGGGGCGCGCCCACTGCCGCGGCCCTCGCCGTTTTCAGTCGAAATAACAATGGAGGGGCGGCCGTATTTTTCCATCAGGCGGGTTGCCACAATGCCGATTACACCGGGGTGCCAGCCTTCGCCTGATACCACAATTACACGGTCCAGAACACGGGCAGGGTCTGCGCTCAGTTTTTCCAGTGCAGCGGCAGCGATCTGCTGTTCCGCCTGCTGACGGCTGGTGTTGATCTCCGAAAGGCGCGCCGCAATGCCTGCGGCCTGCTCCTCGTTTTCGCACAGCAGCAGCTTCAGGGCAACAGCGGCGGTATCCATGCGGCCCGCGGCGTTCAGGCGGGGTGCCAGCCCATAGCTGACGGTTTCCGCCGTGACAGGGCGGCCTGCATAGCCTGCGTTTTCCAGCAGGGCCTGCAAACCGGGGCGCAGGGTATCCTGCAAGGTGGCAAGGCCCTCTTTTACAATGGTGCGGTTCTCCCCCACCAGCGGCATTACGTCCGCAATGGTACCAAGGGCGGCAAGTTCGCCAAAGGGTTCCAGCAGTTCAGCGGGGTCCTCACAGCCTTCCAGCGCAGCGCACAGCTTGAACGCCACACCGGCACCGCACAGATCCTTGAAGGGGCTTGTGTCGTTCTCCCGCTTGGGGTCCACAACGGCAACGGCTTTGGGCAGCTGCTGGGCGGGCAGGTGGTGGTCGGTAATCACCAGCTCAATGCCCAACTCTGCGGCCAGGTCAGCTTCCTCAATGGCGGAAATGCCGTTATCCACTGTCACAATCAGCTTATAGCCTTTATCTGCCAGCTTTTGCAGGGTTTCACGGTTCAGGCCGTAGCCGCCGCCCTCGCGGGTGGGCAGTTTGCAGCGCACCTGCGCGCCAAGGTTGGTCAGGCATTCATACAGGATGGCCGTAGCGGAAACGCCGTCCACATCATAATCGCCAAAGATCACAATGGTTTCACCGTTTTCAATAGCCTGCTGGATGCGGGCAACGGCTTTGTCCATATCTTTCAGCAGGAACGGGTCGCTCAGCGGCGGTTCCTCTTCCAGCAATGCGGCGGCAGCCTGCGGCTGGGCAATACCGCGGCAGGCCAGCACCCTGGCCAGCAGCGGGCCATAACCGGCGGCCAGGAGCGCACTTTCCCCTGCGGTATCGGCGTTTTTCAGCTGCCAGGCACGATAGTTCATAATTGTCTTGCTCCTGTTCCTTTATGGCAACACCGCACAATTCCCGCCTTGCGGCTTAAGCACCGCTCCGGCAGCT
>OKRW01000129.1_pt1 | contig 73474 bp, 62 predicted proteins | sample 1601151 | NCBI WGS metagenome assembly OKRW01 (sample SAMEA3541471, study PRJEB24748) | human gut metagenome | biome: human gut; feature: human-associated habitat; material: faeces | place: China | collected 2012 | reverse complement strand
AAGGCTTTTTGCCATGTTCTTCACGGTCTTTATTGACTTCTGCGAGGAGCTCTTTAGCATAACGTTTGGTCTGCTTTGGCACCATTTTCTTAGCTTTTTTCTTTGTGTTGGCACTGGCTTTAATATGAGTGCCGTCAACAAATACTGCCTCTGTATCGAGATAGCCTTCTTCGGCGGCAGTATTCAAGATCCAACGAAAGACATATTCGATGGTTTTCTGAGAGAAACGATGTTTGAAATTATGGCTGACTGTAGAGAAGTGCGGGATAGGCTCATTGATGGGGATACCCAAAAACCAGCGGTAGGCCATGTTCATATTGATCTCTTCCAAGGTACGGCGAAGGGAAGGAAGGCCATAGATGTGTTGGATAAGGACGATTTTAAAAAGGATCACCGGATCAATGCTTGGTCTGCCGTTATCTTCACAGTAAAGATCTTGCACGATGTCATAAATCCTGTCAAAATCAATGGCAGCATCTATTTTACGAAGAAAATGGTCTTTTGGAACCATGGCTTCGAGACTGACGAATTCAATGACGTTACGTTTATTAGGATATTTAGCTAACATATGAATCACCCCACATACATTTTACTGCATGTGGGGTGATATGACGAGAAAAAGGCCGCCAAAAGGCGACCTTTTTCGACAAGCTGAACCGGCGGTTTCCCGCCGGTCTGCACTCATTTTTCCTGATAGAGCTTGCCGAGAATGTCCTTGAGCACAAGCATCGCATCCTCGTTGCTGTAGCCGTGATCCTGCGCGAGCTGCGCCAGCAATCCGGAGAGCGCTTCCAGATACGGCGCTGTCTCAACTTCCTCAGGATAGCGCGCAAGGATCGGATATTTCTGCGCTCACACTGCCGTCCAGTCCACCTTCTCAGCAACCTCGTCCGGCACTGCGAGGGTCATCTCTGCCAGCTCCTGGGCTTCGATGTCAAAATCGATCAGCGCGTCCAGCGTCACGCGATAGAGCATCGCCAGCCGTTTTGACTGACGAATGTCCGGCAGCGTTTCGTCCAACTCCCATTTGCTGATGGTCTGTCGGCTCACGCCCAGCTTTTCTGCCACGGCTTCCTGGGTCAGGCCGGCTTTGCGGCGCGCCTGCGCCAGGCTTGTTCCTAAACTCATGACGAGCACCTCCTTTGTCGATGCTTTCATGATACACGCTCGCCGTCACAAATTCCAGCGCTCTCGCGTGGCATTTGCGCACGGCTGGCGGGCGCTGCTGCAAACTCACGCGGCGAACCAGCCGATGTACGCGCCGAACACGAGCGCCACCGCGCCAACGAGACGCACGACGAAGCGCGCACGCTGATAGCCGAAGATCTGGATCATATTCGGCGTGGCAAACGGACAGAAGATGAGCGCGATCCCGACAATGAGCACGCCGACGCCGGTGACCTCGCGACCGATGAAAAACGTGCCGACGCCCATGCAGATGAGACCGAGCACCATCGCGTAGAGCAGAAACCGTGCTTTGGCAGCGTCGGCCCGCGCGAGCGCATCAAAGGTGTCGTGACATTTCTTGCTGCAGAAATGCTCGCCTTCGTTGGCGTCGAAAACTTTATGACAATATTCGCAGCGTTTTAACATGATTCATTTTCCTTTCCTGAAAGCGCAGCAGCCGGCAGATAGAGCGCAAATGTGCTGCCTTTGCCGGGCGCGCTGGTGCATTTGATATATCCTCCCTGGCCCTGAGCGATCTGCCGCGCCAGATAGAGCCCGATGCCGACGCCAGGCTTGTCGTAGGCATTCGGCGCGCGGTAAAAACGGGCGAAGATCTTCGCCTGCTCGCTTTCGGCAACGCCCGGCCCGTCGTCGCACACGCGCAGCGCGCAAAACATCGGATAACAGACGACGTCGAGCTGCACATTTCCGCCGGCGGGCGTGTATTTGATGGCGTTATCCAGAAGATTGCAGAGGGCTTCTTCCGTCCACTTGGGATCGCAGACGGCGCAGCCCGCCGTTTCGCCCAAGGATAGCGCCACACCGGCGGCTTCCGCCTTTGCCGCGTACTGGCTGGCTGCGCTCCTGACGAGCGGCGCCAGCACCGTCTCTCGCGGATGCAGCGCGAGAATGCCTGTCTCCAGCCGCGAGCTTTTGACCAATCCCTGGATGAGTCCGTCGAGTTTTTCCGCCTGCGCAGCGATGACAGCGGCGCATTCCGCGCCCTGCGCAGAGAGCGGTTCTTCGGCGAGAAGCTGGCTGTAGAGACGGATATTCGCGACAGGCGTCTTCGTCTGATGGGAAACGTCGCTCACAAGACCGGCGATCTGGTCGCGTTGCTCCGCCAAGCGCAGCGAAGAATCGGCGCCGGCCTGGAGATATTGCGCCAGCCTGCTCTCGAAAGCAGAAAGCTGCGACTCGTCAAAATCGCTGGCGTGAAACCGCCCTTCCACAGCGGCATCGAGCATGTCGTCGAGCCGGTTGAAAAGCGCACGCTCACGCCGCCAGCGCCAGACGAGCACAGCGGCGCAGAAAACCAGCGCCAGCGCGCAGCAGAGCCAGCCGATCATGGCTCCCGCCTCCATTCGTAGCCGATGCCGCGCACCGTGCGCAGCCACTGGGGATGGGCGGGATCGCGCTCAAGCTTGGCGCGCAGCCGTTTCACTGTCACCGAGAGGGCATTTTCCTCGACGAACGCCGCTTCCTCGCTCCATACACGGTCGATAAGATCCGATCGGCTGACAGCGTGGCCACGATTTTCGACGAGCACGCGCAAAAGCCGCTGCTCCGTTTTGGAAAGCTCCACCGTCGCGCCCTCGCGGCTGAAAACCATGCGCGCAAAGTCAAAATGGAAGGGACCGATGCGCACCGCATCCTCCTGCGCTCTTTGCGTGCGCAGCTGCACAGCGACGCGCGCCCTGAGCACCGCCAGCGAAAACGGCTTGGTGATATAATCGTTGGCGCCGGCCTCCAGCCCCACAACCTCGTCCATCTCCATGTCGTTGGCGGTGAGCAGGATCACCGGCGTCTGGTCGCCGTTCGCACGCCAGTCACGCAGAAGATCCAGACCGCTCGCATCCGGCAGATTGATATCCAAAAGCACCAGGTCAAAACGCTCCGCCGCCACTGCGCGCCGCGCTTCCGCAGCCGTTTGCGCAGCGGTCACCGTGCGTTCGTGCGCGTCCAGCGCCAGCGCAATGCCACGCGCCAGTGCCGCGTCATCTTCCACGAGCAGAATGCGTTCCATCGTTGTCCCTCCTTGTCTCCTGTTATTATAGCGTAAATCATATGGTCAGAAAAGTCTGGCTGTGATAAAATAATTGTAGAAAATGTAGCGCAGTTTGCGCGTCCCGTTTGGATTGATCGTTGGTCACCTATCAAAAGGGAGGATACTCTTATGGAAGCCGTCATTGGGATCGTCGGTGTTGTTTTGAATCTGTTTTTGCTTGGCATCATCTTCAGCCTGCCAGGCCGTTTCCGCGAGCAGCAGGAATATATGGACAAGCAGAAACGGGAGATCACCGACAAACTCTACGCCATGCAGAAAACCCAGGACGAACTGCTGCGCCTGGTGGAAGCCCTGCAGAAAAACGACGACGCCGCAAACACCGCGCCGCGCGATCCGCAAAACGATTGAGCAACTCACCAACAAAAAACGTGCGCCCCGCTTAGGACGCACGTTTTTTTGTGGCGTTGGCGCAAATCCATCAGCGCCTGTCGTCAGCTCTTTTTTGACTGCGGAAGCGCAGCGGTGTCAGTGCGTATTTTTGCCGAAAGGCCTTGCTAAAGCCGGCGTTGCTGCCATAGCCACAGGCGTGGGCGATATCGTGCACGCTGAGATTGGTATTGACAAGCAGTTCGGCGGCGCGTGCCATGCGACAGTCTTTGAGATAGGCGCCGATGGTGGTGTGATAGCAAAAAGCGAAGCCAGCTTTCAGTTTTTGTTCATTGAGGTAGACCTGGCGGCTTAAAGAGGCGATGGTGTGATTGACTTCGGGATGCTCGGTGATGAGACGGCACGCCTGGTGGATGGCCTGGTGGTCCGCCGCCGAAAACGACAGCCGCCGCTTGCCAAGGACAAGGGTGAGTGGGCGGTCCTGCGGTGAGAAATAAATTTCTGCCGCCGCCTCTGCCAATTCGCCCAGACATTGCAGCACCATTCCCTCCAGGCGTAGCGGCGAGAGCGTTTGTGTGTCGACCAGTGCCGCCATTTCGCGCAAGAGCGTAACGACAGCAGGCGGGAGCACATTTTGGGTGACATTGGCAGGAAGCCGATCAAGCAGGGAAAGTTGTGCGGCAAGGGGCTTGAGACTGTCGAGATAAGGCTGCGAGAGCGCCAGTTCGATGCCGCGGCAGTGGTCGCCGCGCTGCCAGCTTTGCTTTCCTCGAATGCCCTGCTCACGAACGAGAAAATGAACCGGCGAGGAAGATCCTGCCCGGCAGCCGTCCAGTTGGTAATGAGTGGCGCCTTCGTAGAGGCTGCCGAAGCGCAGCGTCGGCCGGTGGCTGCGAAAAGCCAGGGAAAACGGACGGGGGATGTGGTAATCGGCCACGCTCAGAATATAGGCGCCGGGGCGTTCGAAAATATAGCAGAAACCGGTTTCCGCAGCGGCAGGGTCGCGCCAAAGCTGCCCGAAAGGGAGCGCGGCAGGGCTGAAATTGAGACAGCGAAGAATATGTTTTTGATACATGCTGTGGGTTGTTAAAGACATGGGCGCCTCCGAAAGCGAATGAAAATAAACGAATGGGTGCATAAAATAGTCCAAAGGGGTGTATTTTCACAAGGGTGTTGAGTTTTGAGTGAGCATATGATAACATGTCACCCGTAAATTAGCGCAAACTAATTATAAGCGGCCAACGCAGAAAAGGAAAGGGTGAATCATCATGAAATCATATAAATGGATGACGCTGGTGTGTCTGGCGGTGTTGATGCTGGGGGTGTTTGCCGGCTGTTCGAGCAGCGAAGGCGGCACGTCGGCAGCAAGCGAAACAGAGACCGCCGCCCAGGCGATGCGCACCGTGGAAACGGACAAGGGCGAGGTGGAGATCCCTGAGGAACCGAAGGTGATTTTTTCGGATTACTACCTCGGTGAATTTCTCGCTGTCGGCGTGAAACCGACCATCGCTTCGCCGTACGCTTTGTCCAATCCGTTCCTGGCCGACTATGTGGACGGCATTCAGGAGATGAACACGACAAGTTCAGAAACATCCTTGGAAATGATCGCTGAAGCGCAGCCAGATCTGATCGTCACGATCACCGAGGCAGATTATGAGAAATACTCCGAGATTGCGCCAACCGTTTACATCGAAGACGGCAAACGCACCGACGAAGAACTTTTCCGCTACATTGCCGATCTGGTTGGCAAATCTGAAGAAGCGGAGGCCTATATCGCGGACTTCAACCAGCGGGTGATGGAAACCAAGGACGAGATTCAAGCCATCGTCGGCGACCGCACGGTGTCCATTGTGGAAGTGTGGCCGCAGGAGGTCTACACCATGGGCAGTCACTTTGCGCGCGGCGGCAGCATCCTCTATGATATGTGGGAGCTGAAAGCCCCGGCTAAGGTGCAGCAGGAAATGGTCGATGGCGATACCACCTATGAGGTTGTATCTGTGGAAGCGTTGCCGGAATACACCGGTGATTTCATTCTCTACGGGGTGCTTGCAGACACCGATCCATCCTTTGTGGAGGATTCTCAGTTGTGGCAGAGTTTGGATGCGGTGAAAGAAGGGCGCGTTCTTTCTTATGATCAGGTGGCTTTCATGCACCGCGATCCGATCACCTTGAACGCACAGTTGGATATTTTTCTGGAATTCTTCCGTGGCTTTGCGGCATAAGTGGGCAAGGCGCCATGAAGAAAAGATTTTGGATGTTTATCACAGGGGGATGTGCCGCAGTCGTCATTGCTGCGGCACTTTCCCTTGTCTTTGGAAGTACGGAGGTGCCGCTGGAAAAAATCTGGCAGGCGTTGACTGCGCCAGATCTGACAGACCAGGAACAGATTGTCGTTTATGAGTTGCGTCTTCCGCGCGCCTTGGGCTGTATGCTTGTAGGGGCAGCGTTTGCTGCCGCCGGTGCGATCATGCAGGGGGTGACGCGCAATCCTCTGGCGGATTCCGGGCTGTTGGGAATCAATGCCGGCGCTTCGTTTGCGCTGGCGTTGTGTCTGGCGCTTTTGAGCGGTGTCAGTTTCTCGGCCACGGTGTTTTTTTCGTTCCTTGGGGCAGCGGCATCGCTGGCGGTGGTCTATCTCTTGATGAGTCTCAAGCATCGCAAGCTGGACCCGGTGCGCCTGGTTTTGGCAGGCAGCGCGGTGAGTATGTTTCTATCGTCCATCTCTCAGGCAGTGTCTATTTATTTCAACATTGGCTACAGCCTGACGTTTTGGACCGCCGGTGGTGTGGCAGGGATTCGCGGCGATCAGCTTGTTTTTGCGGCGCCGGTGATTGCGCTTGGTTTGCTGCTAGCGCTGCTGCTTTCACGGCAGGTATCGCTTCTGAGCCTAGGAGACGACACGGCACGTGGATTGGGCTTGCAGCTTGAACGGACGCGGCTGCTCTGCCTTTTTGTGGTGCTGCTTTTGGCTGGCGGCGCGGTGGCGCTGGCGGGACCGGTGTCTTTTGTGGGGCTGTTGGTGCCGCATGTGGTGCGCTTTTTCCTCGGCGCCGATTATCGCAGCATCATTCCGGGATCGATGGTGGCAGGTGCGTTTTTCATGCTCGTGGCCGATCTCATCTCACGCACGCTGAACGCGCCGAGCGAAACGCCGATCGGTCTGGTTTTTGCGATTGTCGGGGTGCCGTTCTTTATTTGGACTGCACGAAAGGAGGAAAAGAGTGTTGATGATATCCCGTCCTAAACGTATGCGCGTCGGTGTGGTGTATGCAGTATTGATTGTGCTCCTGGCGGTGGCTGTCTGGGTGGACATCAATGCCGGTTATCGCCATATCAGCCTGGAAACACTGGGGCAAATCGTTCTCGGAAAAGGCGAGGCCGGCGCGCGCTACACCCTTCTCCATCTGCGCCTGCCGCGCGTGCTGACAAGCTTGCTTGTGGGCGTTGGGCTGGCGGTGGCCGGTTGTATTTTGCAAGGGGTGTCGCGCAATGAAATGGCCGAACCGGGGCTATTGGGCATCAACGCAGGAGCGGGGCTGTTTGTGGCGGCCTTTATCGTCTTTTTCGCTAAAAGCAGCGTCAGCACCTCTTTTCTGTTGCCGCTGCTGGCTTTTGCCGGTTCTGTGTGCGCCGCCCTCATCGACTATCGCCTGGCGCTGACGGCGCGTGGCCTCTCGCCGCGGCGGCTTTTATTGATCGGGATCGCCATGAGCACCGCCATTTCAAGTTTGACGACGGTGCTCATGCTGCGCATGTCTGACAGCGAATACGCCTTTGTGCAAAACTGGCTGTCCGGCAATATCTGGGGCGCCACCTGGCCGAACGTGCTCATGCTGCTGGTGGGGCTTTCGCTGCTTTCCGCCTTTCTTTTTTACAAAAGCCGCACCTTGAACGTGATCAGTTTGGGGCATCAGATCGCCACCGGTTTGGGGGTCGCTGTATCGCGGCAGACGGTGGTGCTTTTGGCGGCCGCTGTGGCGATGTCAAGTCTTTGCTGTGCCGTGGGTGGCGGCTTGAGCTTTGTCGGGCTGGTCTGCCCACATCTTGCGCGCCGCCTTGTAGGGCCGGATTTCCGCGTGCTGTTGGGCGCGACGCTGCTCACCGGCGCGCTATTGATGACGTTTTCCGATATTCTCTCGCGCACGTTGCTGGCGCCGAATGAGATTTCTATCGGCATTGTGGCAGCGGTGATCGGTGCGCCGTATTTTTTGTACCTGCTCGTGAAATCATAAGGGAGGAACGCTATGGAACAAACGATGGATGCCATTTTGTCCGGCATAGATATTTCCGTGGGCTATCAGCATACCACTATCATCCCGCCGCAGTGTGTGGAGATTCCGCGCGGCAAAATCACCTCGATCATCGGGCCGAATGGCTGCGGCAAATCCACCCTGCTCAAAGCCCTGTCGCGCATGATGCCGGTGCAAAGCGGCCAGATTGTGCTGGACGGGCAGATGATCGCCCAACTGCCGACACTCGAGGTGGCACGCCGCATGGCTATTTTGCCACAGAGTCCGCAGGCCCCCGGCGGCCTCACGGTGGAAGAACTGGTTGCCTACGGGCGCTATCCGCACCAGAAAGGCTTCGGCCGCTTGCGGGAGGACGACCACCACGCCATTCGCTGGGCGCTGGAGATCACGCACATGGATGCCTTGGCGGCGCGCGACATCGATGCGCTTTCCGGCGGCCAGCGGCAGCGCGCATGGATCGCCATGGCGCTGGCCCAGGATACGCCGCTGATTCTTCTAGATGAACCGACGACCTATCTGGATATGGCACATCAACTGGAAGTGCTGGAATTGTTGAAAACACTGAATACAGCATCGCAGAAAACCATTGCACTGGTGATTCACGATCTCAATCTAGCAGCGCGTTTCTCTGACTGGATGATCGCCATGCGCGATGGCGTCGTTCGCTACGAGGGCACAGCAGCACAGGTCATGACCAGGGAGGTATTGGCGGACGTGTTCATGCTGGATGCCTATGTGGTGCCGGACCCATGGACCGGACGGCCGACCTGTATTTCCTATAAAATGCTTGGAGCAGGGTCGTGAGGTTTTGACTGCGTGCAAAAAAAGCTGCCCCACAAACGCCCTGTCGTTTGTGGGGCAGCTTTTTATCATTCCTCGCGCAGGCGATCGACGACGGAATTTCGCTGCATGCGGTGCACGCTCGCCAGCGGGATCAGCACGCCAACTGCAGCGAAGACCGGCGCCGCCACGGCCAGCGGCCAGTAGGTTGGGCGGTAGCTGAACCAGAAGAAGAGTCCGCCCACCGCTTCGCCGGCAAACGGCGAGATCGCCAGCACCAGCACAGCAGCGAGCGCCACTGCGCCGAGGGTGTAAAGCAGCCCTTCGATGACGAGCATGCGCCGCAGCTGCTTGGCGGTCATGCCGATGGATTGCAGCATGGCGAGCTCTCTACGACGGCTGGTGATGCCGGTGAGGATGGCGTTGAACACATTGAGCACACCGATCACCGCAATGATCGCCGAAAGCGTTCCGCCGAGAAGCGCGAACATATTGCGGAAGCCATTGAATTCGTCGATGTAGGTTTGCTTGCTCTGATAATCCAGCGCTGGATCGATACTTTCCGTGTAGTCGCTGAGAAAATCTTCCATTCCTGCCGTCGCAGCATCGCTGGTGTCGAACGCGTAATACATGATATCGTCGTTGCCGCTGTCTGCGATAAAATTCTGCGCATTTATGACGATCTCTTCACTCTCCAGCATGCTGTAGCCATAGCTGAGCGATCTAGGCACGGCCACCAATGCTGCCACGGTGTATTCCACATCGTGGTATTTTTTTGCACGCTCTTCGTAAGCCACTGTTTCCGGAATATCATCCGGCGACGCGTAGACCTCGCCGGTCTCACGCGCGACGTATTCCCATTCTTCGACAAAACGCAGCCACATCTTATCACCCACCTTGCGGCTGGTCGTGTCCGGGATCGCCTTGCCATAATCGTCTGTCGGAACGGCGACAGCGACAGCCTTCTTCGTCGGGTCGTAAACATCGGCAAGGTCGCCGTCAACAAGCGTGAGATGATCGAGGCCGTAATCCTCCATGCCGTAGAGCATGGCCATCGATTCAAGATTTCCTTCTGGGTCCCGTGCACGCTCAGAAAGCATCGCATTCAGCGCGTTTTCATCGTAGTACGGATTCATAGTCTGGCGCAGCCAATCTTCCGGCTGAAAACTCTGCACCGATGCGCCGGCGCCATAGGTACGCCCACCAAACGTGACACCGCCCTGCGCATTGATCGCCGCGATCACATCTTCCGACAGCGGCCAATCGGCGCCCAGCTCGCCATTCTGGAAATAGCCAGCGTCCGCGATCTGGAAATCGCTCGCAAACGAGCGCGACACATAGCGATCCATGTCAAAACCATTCACGAACGTCACCACGAGCTGGAAGAGCACAACCGCCAGCGCCAGCGAAACGATGGTGATAAACGTCTTGCCGCGGCTGCGACCGAGATTAGCCCAGGCCATGGAGAAGATGGAGACTTTTTTCTTCTTGCGGCTGCCCTTCGTGCGACCGGCGCTTTCTGTGTAGCGCAGTGCTTCGATCGGTGAGACACGCCCAGCCATGCGTCCCGGACGCAGGCAGGAAATAAACACCGTCACCAACGCAAAGAGCGCCGAGCCCACGAAGATCCACGGACTTGTCGAGGTTACAGAGCTGACGCCATCGAGCTGGCTGATAACAACAGGCACCAAGGCTTTGCCAACGAGCCAGCCGAGCACCAGCCCAATCGGAATGCCCACGACAGAAAGTAAGAGCGCCTGCTGGCGGATCATGCGGCGGATCTGCCGCGGCGTTGTGCCGATGGTCTTGAGCAGGCCGTAGAACCGCACATCCCCTGCCACAGAGATCTGAAACACATTGTAGATGATCAGGTAGCCGGTGAAAAGAATGAGCAGAAGCATGACGACGATAAAAATCGCCGTAGTTGGGTCGAAATTCTCCGCCAGATTTGCACCGGTATAGCCCCAGTTGACGCCATAGTCGATGTAGTTCGCAGCGACCACATCCTCGCTTTGATAGCCGTTGTCCGCCAGGATCTGCTGCATATCTGCATCAATGTGCGCGCTGCCGCTCTCAAGCATCACATCCATGTTCCATGTGCCTGTCATGTTGTCGGTCACGCCGCCAACTTCTGCAAGCACTTCATCCACACGGCTGTTCGGAATGAACACTTCACTCGCCGGCATGGCCTCGTCCTTCTCCCACCAGCCGCAGAGGGTGAAAGTCTGTGTCGTTTGTTTTGCGCTGTTTGCGCCGACATCAAAAGTCAGCGTGATCTTTTTGCCCAACTCCGGCTCCACGCCGAGCAGCTCGAGCACCGATGTATCCATCGCTGCTTCGTCGGTTCCTTCCTCCGGCAGACGACCGGTTGTCGGCGTCGCAAAGCTGAACTTGGCATAATTTTCGTCCGCCGAGCGGATCTCCGTGATGCTCTTATTAAACGGTGGCTCCGATGGCGCGCCCAAAAATCGGCTCAAGCCCTGTTCAGCGATGAGCGGATCTTCTTTGAGCGCGTTGTACTGTTCCTCTGTCATACGCTTGAAACTGCCATGCGCGTAGCCGCCAACCTGGCGGAAATTCGCCTGCTGGAAGCCTTCGTTGATCGACAGCGCGATCGTGAAAAGCGAAGTGAAGAGGAGCGCCGTCAGCGCGATGGCGCAGATCGCAACAATATTGCGCGTGCGATTTGCCGACAGGCTCTTCCACGAAAGATGGCGGATGATCTTGCGATTGCGTACTTTCATCCCGCTCACCCCCTCAGGCCGGCGTTACCCACAATGCGCCCGTCTTCGATGCGCACGATGCGGTCGGCCATCTGGGCGATCTCTTCGTTGTGGGTGATCATCACCGTTGTTTGGGCATATTTCTGGCTCGTCACCTTGATCAGGCCGAGCACATCCTGGCTCGTTTTGCTGTCGAGGTTCCCCGTTGGTTCGTCGGCCAGGATGATCGCCGGTTTCGCCGCCAGCGCACGCGCGATGGCCACGCGCTGCTGCTGACCGCCGCTGAGCTGATTTGGCAAGCTCGAGAGCTTTTCGCCCAGGCCCAGCGCCTGCACCACGTCGTCGAGAAATGCTGTGTCCACGCTGCGCCCGTCCAGCTGCAGCGGCAGCACGATGTTCTCGTACACGCTCAGCACCGGCACCAGATTGTACGCCTGGAAAACAAAACCGATCTTGCGGCGGCGGAAAATGGTCAGCGCTTCATCCGAAAGATCGAAAAGCTTCTGTCCATCCACCGTCACGCTGCCCGATGTCGGCCGGTCCAGCCCGCCCAGCATGTGCAGAAGCGTCGACTTGCCGCTGCCCGACGTGCCCACGATCGCCACAAACTCTCCGCTTTCCACGCTCATGTTCACGCCGTCCAGCGCGCGCACCTCCGTCACGCCGCTGCCGTAGTATTTGCAGAGATCCTTCGTTTCTAATATCGTCGTCATAGTAAAAAACCTCCTTCGGTTGTCGGTCGTCTCTTTCTATGCTCCCATCTTACCACAGCACCGTGACCAGTCCGTGACCCGAAAGTGACAGTTTTGACAGATTCCGCGCAATAAAAATGGAATCCATTCCATTTTTGCACGATGATCGCAAAAAGTTGGAATGAATTCCATTTTTCTCGTTACATTTTCCCCATTCTCGTCAAATCTGGGTAGAATGTGACGAGAAATCCCTGCCGTATTTTCGGCAGGGAAACATTCAATTGATGCTTTCTTCCTCTGGGCCTTTGCGCGCTTGCTTGAGGCGATAGAGGGATTGGTCGGCTTCGGCACGCAGGCGAACGAGCGCGACTTCTGTGAGGGGATTGTCATCACCGAAGCTGGCGGCGGCCCATCCGTAGGAAACGCCGTCGGATGGCAGGCTGTGGTCCCAGCGCGTATTGAGCGCTTTGCTGAAACGGTCGAGCAGCGCTGGAATGCGGTCGATCTGCCGCCCTTCGATGAGCACTTCAAACTCGTCGCCGCCGGTGCGGTAGCAGCTGCCGGCGCCTTCGAAAACCAGGCGGATCTGCTGCGCGCAGGTGCTGATGGCGGAATCTCCGGCCTGATGGCCGCACTGGTCGTTGATCTGTTTGAGATTGTCGACGTCAAAAACGATGATGGCGAGGGCTTCCGGCGGCTGCTCGAGCATGGCGCTCCAGTGCAGCTGGAAGGCGTTGCGGTTGTTCATGCCAGTCATGCTGTCTTCCATGGCGAGTCGGCGATAGCGTTCGGCGATGTCTTTCTGTCGCCAGAAACGACCGAAGACTGTGAGAGCATCCACTGCCATGAAAATAAACAGCAGTGAAAGTCCCAACGGGTACAGCGCAGAAGCGCTAGAAGTATTAAAGCCTCGCAGATAAAAGAACACAAGAGAGACAAGCACGCACGCTGAGATCAGTAGCATGCCGAAAAATGTAAAGCGCAGATCGGATCCACGCCGCCAGGCTTTGTTACGCAGAAAAGTCCAGATCGCAGCGAGCATTGACAGGATAATCAGCGCGTGAATGCTGAAAAGAGTGGCGCCAATGGTCGCGATCCCGCTCAGGCAGATCAGCATAGAGAGCACAGCATTTGCGAGCGCAACCCAAATCAGTGCTGTGAGAATGCGCTGGCCTTCGCTGGCAACGAAGCGGATGTAGAGCAAAAACGGCACTGGCAACAGCAGAAAGGCTGCGTAATTGAGGAAATATGTCAGCGCAAGATTGCCGCCGAAAATATTCAGGATCTTTGCATCCAAAAGCACCCATAGACCGGACAACGCGACAAAAATTGCCAGCGCCAGCAGCTGCAGATGGGCGCCGCTGCGCCAGCGATAAAGCACTGCACCACAGATAAACAGCCCAAACGTGAGCAGGATGCAGATGGCGCAGAAAGTAATCACCAATGAATTTTGCTCGATCAGCGTATGTTGAATGGCGCTGGTGGTATCGAGATACGGCGCATCAAGCTGAAAAGAACCATTGCTGAAATAATGCGTCAGCTCGATGGTGATGGTCTCAGCACCGCGGCATTTCTCCATGGGAATAAAATGCCAAACGCTGGTCGGCACATGCTCTTCGCCCTCTGGCGATGTATAGACGAGGGTATCGTCGGCCCAGACACGGATGGCGGCGTAACTTGCGTGAAACGCGAGCACGTCGTCGCTGTCCTCCATTTCCGAGGTCAGCGCGTGGCGTAAAATGATACTTTCCTCCGGTGTGCCCAAAGTAACAGGCAAGGTTCCGAGCGGTCGCGGCTCATCATCTTGCAGATAGGTCCAGCCGTCGGCGAGCTGTTTTGCTGGTTCGCCGTGGAGACCATTACTGTCTATAGCATAGAGCATGGCGCCCACCAATGCCAACACAAAAACAAGCGCCATTACAGCAAAGTACCCACCGAAACGCTTTGATGCAGAAATGCGCGTCCACAATTCTTTAAGTGATGCGATGACCATCACCTCCCCTCATCGTGGTCGTTGTGATTTGCCCACTTATTATACCATGATTTTTATGGACATTTCAACGAATAGCCACGATAAATACCCCACCCGTTATAGATTTTGTATTGCCCACAAAAAATGCCGCCCGACGAAAGGGGCGGCAAAAATCGTCACGCCTGCTCACGCTGCCAGCTGAGCGCGCTGATGGCGTAGACGGCGGCTGCGATCGGCAGCGCTTTGTCGTTGAAGCGGACGCTTGGATTGTGCTGGTTGTAAGTTGGCGTGCCATCGTCGGTCTCGGCACCGATGAAAAACATCGCCGTTGGCACATGTGGTGCGAAAAACGCGAAATCCTCAGAACCTGTGGTATGCACGCCGCCGTGAACAGCGAGCGCTGGCGCTGCCTGCTGAACAGATTCGGCCAGGCGCGCGTTGAACGCTGCGTCGCAAACGAGCGCTGGAATATCGCCGAGAATCTCAAATTCCACTTTGGTGCGATAAGCAGCTGCGATATTTTCCACGACTTCGCCAATGCGGCGGATGAGCTGCACGCGCAGCTCGTTGTCGAAAACGCGCAGCGTTCCCTGCATGACGGCGGTCTCCGGAATAACGTTGAACGCGCTGCCTGCAGAAAGCTGGCCGATGGTGAGCGTCGCTTCCTGGTCGGCTGGCACTTCGCGCGCGATGAGCTCCTGCAGCGCGAGGTAGATGCGCACGGCGGTATTGATCGGATCAATGCCGAGGGCTGGCATGGCGCCGTGGGTGCCTTTGCCGGTGAGGGTGATCTTGAATCCGTAGACGGCTGCGTTCGGCACATCGCCGTAAGCAACGAGGCCGACTGGCGCGATCGACGCAACATGCGTGGCGACGGCAGCGTCCACGTGCGGCGATTCAAGCACGCCGTCTTTGATGCAGGCTTCTGCGCCGTTGAACGTTTCCTCGCCTGGCTGAAAGAGCAGCTTCACGGTTCCACGGAGCTCAGCTTCGTGCGCCTTGAGAAGCTTTGCCGCGCCGAGCAGCGAGGTCGTGTGCATATCGTGGCCGCAGGCATGCATGCAGCCGTTCGTCGACGCAAAATCGACGCCGGAGGTTTCCGCAACAGGCAGCGCATCCATGTCAGCGCGCAAAAGCAGGCACGGCTCCCCTTCGCCAAGCTGAGCAACAACGCCGTTTCCATTCACAATCGTATGAAAGGGCACATCCATCTCGGCGAGGCGCGTCTGCACAAAGGCGCTGGTCTTTGGCAGATCGAGGCTCAGCTCCGGCATCTGATGCAGGGCATGGCGCCAGGTTGCGAGCTCCTCCTGCATGGCGAGCGCTTCTTTGAAAATCTCTTGTTGATCCATGATCGTTCATTCCTTTCATATAAATAGCGCCGTTCACGAAAAACGAACGGCGATCAGATCAGTGTTGCGACGCGTAGAGCGCATCGAGCATTGCGAGATACGCCTCGTCCATGGTCTGCGCGAGCAGCGTTTCGAAATCGCCGCGCAGCTGGTAGACTGGCTTCGCGCTTTCGAGATGCATCGGCAGAATCGGCGAAACGGGCCCACGCGCAGCGGCTGCGCACCATTTTTTCAGGATTGTTGGCAGCGCGCCGTTGAGCACCGGCTGCCAGCGCGCGTCCTTCTTCTCGTAGAAGCCGAAGAAATGGCGATTGGCAGCTGGGGCTTCAAAGCTTTTCTTCACATCGAGCACAGCTTCGCGCTCCTCTGGCTTCATGCCAAAAGTTGGCAGTGTCATGACGCCGACGATGGCGGCTTCCTGCTCGCGGCTGCGTGGCTTGGCGAGCCCTTTTGTGTAATCGGAAAGCGCGCGCAGATCGACAGTGCGTCGTGCAAATGGCGCTGGTTCAGCAGCGAGCATTGTGCGCATTTCGCTGGCGAGTTCTTCGCGAGCGGCTTTCTTGGCGCTGCGCTTTTTCTGGCAGCGTTTGTGCATGCTGGTCATGCGCGAAATTTCTGCGCCGGCTGCCAGCGCCAGCAGATAGGTCTCGGCGCATTCCTGTTCGTCGTCGAAGCTGTGCAGCTCGCCGTTCGCGAGAAAGCCGTAAAGCGTCACGTCTTCGCCATAATAACCGGACTGCGCCATTTCCTCAGCGACCATGCCGACGTAAATATCGCGATGGATTTCGTTGGATTCGTTCATAAAAATTCCTCCTATATAACGACAAAGGCAGAGTCCCCACTCTGCCTTTGCCATAGATCACCTTTTTTTGAAAAGGAAAGGATATATGGAAGTTATGTGATCTCAGTCTTCGAGCATCTGATAAACAGGTGCACCTTCGCAGTCAGCTGGCATTGGAACGCCGAGCAGTGCTGCGACAGTTGGAGCAACGTCGACCTGGCGGACGATGCGCTTCATGTTTTCTACGTGCTTAACGCCCTTGCCGCAAGCGACGAAGATTGGCGATACGCTGGTGCCATAGTAGCCACGATAGGTGGACAGGCCCTGGCCATGTTCGGTGACGAAATGTTCACGGTTCATGTAAACGATATCGCCGGTGTATGGGCCGTTGAGGCCGATGACTTCTGCATCCTTGTTATGGAATGCCATAGCGATGATGCGGTTGCCGTCTGCGTCACGATATCTGTAGAGATCGTCGATGATCTGTTCTTCGAGATCGTACTTGTCGGCTGGGTCAACGATGCCGTATTTGTCGCGGCCCTTGGTGTTAATCCAGATGTAAGAGGTACGAACTGCGAGGGCTTTGGTCTTGGAGAAATCGACTTCGGCGGTGTCGTTGCCGTTTTCGTCCTTCTTCATGACGGTGTAGCCGAGTTCACGCATGATGCCTGCGCTGACGCCGCCGGCGCTGCCGAGACGTGCTGGTGGCATGGTGTGGATCTGTTCACCGTGGTCGGAAGTCAGGATGATGGTCCAGCCTTCGTCGAGCAGATGCAGGTAGCTGCCGATGTATTCGTCAGCGACTTCGTAGGTCTTGTCGATCTGCTTCTGATATTCTTCTTCTGGAGCCATGCCTGGTTTCTGCAGTGCGAAGTTCCAGAACTGATGTGCGCTGTGGTCGATGAAGTGATGATGGCTGAATACGACGTCGAGATCTTTTTCCTTGATCAGATAGTTGATCGCGCGGGACTGCCACATAGCATTGTGTTCCCAGCTTGGAGTCAGAATCTTCTGTGCGAATTCGAGGGTGGTGCCGCCCATCTGGGTGAATGGTGGTACATAACCGCAGTTTTCGATGACTTCTTTGTAGATGGATTTTGGAGACCAACGATCGTCGCAGTCAACTTTGAACGCGGTGCTCATCCACATACGAACCTTGCTGCCGTCTGGAGCGATCTCGAGGACCTTGTAAGAACGGGTAGCCATGGTCTTTTTGCCGTGGTCGAGGTTTTCATCGAGAACGTCGGTGACCATTTCTTCGCCAACGAGGGTGCAGAGAGGTTCTGCGTCCTTCTTGGAGCGATAAACTTCAACGGTGTCATAGATGCCGTCAGCATTTTTCAGGATCAGGCATGGACGACGCATCTGACCACCAGCGGTGTAGGTGATGAATTCACGCGCGCCTTCCGGCAGTTCTTTGGCCCACTTGGTTGGTTCAGAAATGGTGCTCTTTACTTTATCGAATGGAACCTTGGCGAGCTGTTCCATAGCAGCGCCGCCCTGTTTGTGGAAGTCGACGTTTTTGATGCGTTTCATTTTGTAGCGGTTGAGCAGAAGTTCTGCGCGGTTTGCCTTAGCATCGGTCTTGGACGCATCAAATTCTGCATATTTGTCTTCGTCGCTCTCTTCCTCGAGATCGAGTTCATCGATGACGCAGTCGGTAGCAGCGTCGCCGAGGTTCTTGGAACCAATATGGTCGATGAATTCGTTTTCGGTGATCTCGGTGGAAGCTTCGACGTATTTTTCGATGTCGATGTTAGCGATGGAATAGTTTACGGAAGCTGGCTGGGTACCGTCGACAACCATGAGGTTTTCGCTGTCGCTGCTTGGAGGCCAGGAGCTGCCAGGCCACTGCCATACGAGCGTCTTGAGGCCAGCGCGAGCGGTAACGTTCCAGAGCTGTTCAGCCTGGCAAAGACGGCTGTCGAGACCATAGATGATGGTGTCGAGGTTTTCAAGGTCCTGGTTCCAGAAGTCGGTAACACCGTGTACGCCAGGGTTGCAGCCGCAAGCGAGGGTGGTCCACTGAGCAGGGGTGATGGTTGGCATGGAGCCAAGAAGTTCGAGATTTTCACGGGCAGCGCCGTTTTCTACCATTTTTTTCAGGTTAGGCATTTTGCCTGCGTCCATGAGACGTTTCGCAGTGTATGGTTCCATACCGTCGAGGCCGAGAACCATGACTTTTCTTCCAGTAGTCATTGAATGTTTCCTCCTTGATGAAGTGGTTGTTTATCAACTTGTTGGTTACATTTTATCAATTCCATTTATGCGCCGTTGTTGTGAGCGCAACAGATTCTCAAGACAAAGCGCACTTTTCTTCAATATATTATCCTTACACCGGGAACATCAGATTTGCCAGTGGTACGCCAATGGCGGCATAGGCGATCATCACAAGCACCACGCTCATGATACCGAGATAATACGCCCACTTTGGCGCGATCCATTTTGTGTTGGCGAAAACCAGCCCGCTGCGAGAGCTGGCGCCGGCTGTAGCCAGCGCTGTCGAAAGGATGACAATACCGATGAACGTAATGGTAACTGGATTTGCGCCAACCATTGTACCAAACTGCAGAGCGATCGGTGTGAAAACGGCAAGCAGCACGACATTATGAACAAACTGTGTGACAATCCCGTAGAGAACGATCAAAACGATGTAGAACAGCACCGGCGACAGCCCCTGAACGAGCGGTCCAAAGACAGCATGAATACCTGCGATGATGCCGGCGTTTTCATTTTCAAGCGCAGAGCCCATGACAGCATTGGCGACCATGAGAAATACGATCTGCCATGGCACAGCTTCCTGCGCAAGTTTGTCGATCTGGCAGAGTTTCTTTCCATTCGTTCGGCCAACGCCGAGAAAGATCAGGAGAATGGCGCCCACACCGAGCACGCCCATCTGATCGAGGAACTTCGTCAGCGTCCATTCTGCTGGCAGCAAGCTTGGCAGATACATCATCACAAAGAACGCGATAAAAAACACAGCGCCAATTTTCTGCTCATGCGTCAGCACCACCTTCTGCTCCGGCACGCGATAATTTTTCAGCGGCGACAGATCGAGGCGCATCATTTTCCCGATGAGCAGATAGCAGGCGATGATCACCATCGAGATCAGGAACATGTAGAGCGTGAACAGCGAGTAATTGATCGTGAAGCCATCGCCCATGAATGTGTCGAGCGCATTCACGCCGATGAGGCTCCATGGCGAAAATGGCTTCGACAGCATGCCCAGTCCAGAAATAAACGTGATCGCAAAACACATATAGCTCGAGAATTTACCAGCGTGCTCAAATCCTGCCTCGTCGCAGATCTGATAAGTGACAGGCCAGAGCAGAAAAATCGCTGGGTAAATATCGATCATCAGCCCAAGCACATAGATCAGCACCATAAACGCCGTAACAAAAAGCCACGGATGCCCCTGCAGAAAACGAATGCGGATAAATTTCTGCGCAATGTAATTGTCAAGCCCCACCTTATTGGCGTACGCAATGAAGCTCGTCAAAACAATGATGACCACAACGATCTCGCTGGAAAAGCCCGCATAAAAGAACGTTTTCGCCGCTTCCCCACTGGCAAGCGCGACAAGAATGATCGACATGAAGCTTGGATAGATGAGATCCAGGCAGATCCATCCAAACATCAGCCCGACAAAAATAAAGATGACCTTCATCCCAAAAGCAGTGACTGGTCCCACGGGTGGCAAAAACCAACCAGCGAACGACAGTATGAGCCAGATGGCGACACGGATCCAATAGCTCGTGCCGGCTTTTTTTGCTACATTTGACATGTTTTCCCTCCTAAAAAAGACAAAATCCTTTTGTTGCGGCCACAACACTCATTAGATTTATAAATGCATCATATCAATTTTGTTTTCCGCTCGGTGTTGTCGCCACAACATTTTTTCTTTATAATGGTGATACTGACAAAATTCCTCATGCGATCAACAAAGGAGACCTATCTATGTCTGAAAAAGATTTTCTTCCCGTTGAATCCAGTCGACTCAGTGATTTTTTTCCGGAGCTCAAGCACTTCATCCTGGCCAATTACAGCCGCACCTTCACCATCAAAAAAGGCGGCCAGGTACCCGTCGCTGACAATCCGGACGAGCTGCTCTATCTCGCCACCGGAAAAGTCAAGGCCTATATGTTTGATGATGAGGGCCACGAGCGCTTGCTCTATATCTTCATCAAGGATACGCTCATTTTCCACTCTGTCAGCGAGCAATACTGCAAAAATCTCGTCACGCTCGAAAAAGCAACGCTCTACAGTATTCCGCTCACCGACGTTTTCGCTTTTCTGCAATCCGATGCAGCCTTTATCCGCAAATATTCTGCGCTCATCGCAGCGCGCTATGGCATTCTCCTGCAGCAAGTGCTGACCACCAACCGCCTCGGCGCAAAAAGCAAGGTCTATTCCTTTCTTATTTCTCTCGTCCATAAATACGGCACGCTTCAGGAGGACGGCAGCTATCTCGTCAGTAAATTTCCAACGCTCACTGATCTTGCCTCTCTCACCGATGTCCATCGCTCCAACGTCACCAGCTATATCAATTCTCTTGAGACACAAGGGATTATTCATCGCCAGAAAAAACAGCTCATCGTCAACGACCTCGAAGCCCTCGAAGCGTTGGCTGAAGAAGGCTGACAGAAAAAACACAGGCCGCGATCTGCGGTCTGTGTTTTTTCGTATATATCACGCCAGCTTCTCCCATTCCCAACGCATGAGACGGGCGATGTATTCCATTCTTGTCTGGCCGGTGAAGGTCCAGCCGTCAGCGTCCTGGGTGAAAGCGGGGCGTTCTTCTGTGCGGATGTGGGTGAAGTGGCATTTTTCCATGACGCGCTTGGACTGGGCGTTGATATCGTTGCAGCAGCACCAAAGGGTGTCATATTTAAGCTCGGTAAAAGCGTGGGCGATGAGCGCCTGACAGGCTTCGGGAATGTAGCCTTTTCCCCAATGTGGCACGCCGAGCCAATAGCCGAGCTCTGCCTCGCGAAAGGCGAGCGGCAGATTGGCGGCATCTCCGGTTTGCAGGCCGACGCAGCCGATGGGTTCTCCGCTTTCGCGCAGGCAGACGGCATAGGTTTCCGGCGCGGCGAAAACGGTGCGGATGATCTCGCAGCTTTCTTCGACACTCTGATGCGGATTCCAGCCGGCGATGGGGCCGACAGCGGGATCCTTGGCGTAACGATAAAGCGCGTCGGCATCAGATTCCTGCCAGGTGCGCAAGATCAAACGATCGGTGGTGATCATGAGCAGCTCCTTTCTCTGTCAAGCAGGCGTTTCAATCCATATCCGAGAACGGCGGCGAGAATGAAAATCGCAAAATACGCGGCGAGGTACGCGCCCAATCCACACGCGGACGCAAATTCACCTGCGCTGAGTGTCAGATGCGCGGGCAGATTCTGCCAGAAAAACGCAGCAGCACCGCCGGCACAGATGAGCGCGAGAAACGCTCGCCAAAAACGCGCTGGCAGGTGAAAACGCTGCGCCAGCATGGTCTGAGCAGACCGTCCGTGTTGCCCAAGATGCAGCGCGATGAAGAAAAATCCCCAATAAGCGCAGACCTGGTGCGGTGTCTGGCCAACGCCTTCCGGCAGCCCCAGCGGCAGAAAGGCGAACACATACTCCGAAAGCATCAGGCTCGAGACGATGAGCCCAAGCGTCACGAAGCAGACGAGCCCGCAGAGCACGCTGCCAAGAACGCGCGCCCCATTCCACCGACCGCGACGAAGGCTCGTAAACCAGCGACGATTGCGCGCGAGATGCAATACAAAAAGCGCCAGCACTGCTGTGCCGATCCACTCATGAAGCGCCTTGCCAATGAGGGAATAGCTCATGCAACAGATGAGCCCAATTGTCATGATAATATCCAAACGCCAGCGCTGAGCGATTGTGACCATAGCGCTCTCCCCTTCCGTAAAAATCTCTTTTCATCATACCACAGGCACTGCGCAAGCGCAAACAGAGACGCCGCCCAACTTTTGGGCGGCGTCTCTGCAGCATAATGGAGGATGATCGTTATTTGATCGTGACAGTATCAATAGGATTGGAAGCCGGCGCTGTTTTGGCAGCAGTTGGCACTGTGCTGCTCTTCTCAGCTTTGCTCGTATTTTCTGCTGCGTCTGTCGATTCTGAAGGGCTTGCTTCGCTCGCAGAAGCGCTGTCGTCGGCTTCAAGGATCGTGATGCGCTGGCCGCCATCATTGCTGATCGCAACCATATCCCCAACAGCGAGGTTGTCTGCAGCTGCCGTCTGGGTCACACCATTGGACTGGCTTTCGACAACAACATCGTCCTGGAGAGCAACCGTTTCGCCTTCGCCAGTGTCCGTAAGCGCTGCAGCATCAATATCCTTCACCTCAGTGACATCCTTGTCGGATTTGTAGAGATCCAGCGTCAGTTCCTTGCCGTTGATGTTCGTGATCTTGCCGATCATCAGCGCGCTGGCTGTTTCCTTGGACGAAATACTTTTCTCGCTTTTGCTTTCCGACTTTGTTTCCTGCTTTGCGCTGGACGCCGTATTGTGCGCCTTGCCGCTCGAGCTGCTGCAGCCCGCAAAGGCAAAAACCGCAACGAGGGCGATCATGAGCATTGCCACTATTTTTCTGGATGTTTTCATTTGTAAATACCTTCTTTCATAATCTCGCATAAGATCGTCGGCCGGTTTCCCGATCGACGCGTGTAGTATAGCCCTGCGCCCTAAAGATCGCCTTAAGAAAACGCCCTTTTACCGCATCACCACAGATTCTCCATGATCTTCACAAAATATATCTGTAAAATGGGCTCGGGCGCAGTCCGCCATTTTGGACTGCGCCCGAGTGGGTTTAATATATGGATGCTGGAGGGTCATTGTCGCCGCGACTCCTGCAGGCTCATCCGCAGCATTCGCCGCAGCGTCAGGAGTGCACGATGACCGAAATATCAACAGCAACTTGGCAAAGGAAACGGGGCAATGGCCTCGTTTGTATATAAACGCCCGCAGGCGGAGATTTTAGACTGTCACTTCGACACATCTCAGGGAGGACAGCATCCCTTCGTAAGGCGACAACTTACTGTCTTTATTATAGCAAATGCCCTTTAACAAGTACTGACGATCCTGTCCAGATCCTCTCGGGAAAATGTCAGGACCGCCACCACCCAGTCTTCACATTTTCTTAAGCCACAATTCAGCGCTTCTCCACAACAACCATCTATAATGAGAGACATTCTATAAAAGGAGATTTTTTTCTCATGCGTCTCTTACTCGCCACCAGCGACCACCAGCTACACACCACACTTGCCCGTCTCCTTCATCGAGCCAATTATCTTTTCGACAGCGTCACCACCGCCGCCGACACCCTCGCCTACGCCGAAACCGGCGAATACGACGGACTCCTCCTCGACAATACCCTGGCAGAGGATGACAACCTCGCCATCATCGCGCAGCTGCGCCAGGAACACATCGCCACCCCCGCGCTGCTGCTGTTCGCCGAAAGCAGCCGCCCAGCCATCATCACAGCTCTGGACGCCGGAGCCGACGACTGTCTCACAAAGCCCTTCACAAACGCCGAACTTCTCGCCCATCTGCGCGCCATTTTGCGCCGTCGCCCCACCTACACCCCCGACCTCCTGTCCGCTTACGGACTGACCCTTGACCGCACCGCCTGCACCTTGCACCACGCCGATCGCTCCTGCCGACTCAGCGGAAAAGAATACCAGATTCTCGAAATGCTCCTCACCACTCCCGGCGTCATCCTGCCCACAGATAAACTCATCGCCCACATCTGGGGCTGGGACAGCAACATCAGCATGAACACCCTCTGGGTCCACATCTCCAACCTCCGCAAAAAGCTCTCCCAGCTCCAAGCCCCAGCCACCATCCGCTTCATCCACAGCGCCGGCTATGTGCTGCAAGGGAAATTATAACCAAATGGAAAACCTCTACCCAACAGGATCGCACTTCCTGAGGGCAGAGGCTTTTCAGCTATATTTTATAGAGGATGAGAAATATATGTCAGTGTTCCTTTGCAAAAGTGATTAGAGGGTCCAGCCTGCATCGAAGCCAGTGTGAACAGCATGTACAATGCTGGAAGCTTTGACGCAGTCACCAACGTTAATGACATCGAAAGCAGTATCAATAAATTTGTCACGCTCTTCAGCAAGAGATTTGGTGCCAACAGCAATAATGACGGTGTCTGCTTCAAGCAACTTCTGATTGCCATCAGCATCTTCAATAACAGCGCCCTTGTCGGTAATTTCAACACACTTGGTATCAACCATTGTCTGAACCTTTTCCTGTTCAAGCCATTCAAGATAGGAAATTCTTTCGGTGAGCTGTGCTTTTGGAGCAATATAGTGACCCATCTCAACGATGGTGCATTCATGACCAAGTTCGTTAAGGTAGATGCCAAGTTCTACGCCGATATCCCCGCCGCCAATGATAGCAACTTTTTTACCTTTGACGTTTTCTTCTTCATGACCAAATACATCAAAACTCATGACAGCTTTTTCAACGCCAGGAATATTTGGCACAACCTGTTCTGCGCCGACCGCTACAATGACAGCATCTGGATCGAGATCGTCAATAATTTCCGGAGTGCATTCAGTATTGAGGTTTACAATAATGTTTTGACGTTTACGCACCTGACGTTCGAGATATTCGTGGAACAGCTTCATTTCTTTCTTAAACCACATAACGTCAGAAAGCAATGCCTGACCGCCAAGCTTGTCGGTCTTTTCGTAGATAATAACCTCGTGACCGCGTTCCGCAGCAGCGAGTGCTGCTTCCATGCCAGCAACACCACCACCAACAACAGCAATACGTTTTACGCGCTCAGCTGGTGGGAAATCGCGCTTGGACAAGCTCTGGAACGCAAGCGGATTGGTAGCGCAATGACGGTCATAGCTTGGATGACTGAGCAGATGCAGCTCGGTAGTCAGCGCTTCGCGACGACCATGGTCCATGCAATAGTTGCAACGCAGACATGGACGAATATCGTCTTCGCGACCTTCCTTGGCCTTCTTGATGATTTCAGGGTCAGCCATAGCAGAACGTGCCATGAGTACATAGTCAGCCTGGCCCTTTGCCAGTACTTCTTCAGCAACTTCTGGCGTATAGATAGCGCCAACAACACCAATTGGAATATGAACACCAGGAGTGTTCTTGACGATTTCAGACGCATAAGCATTGTGTGCCATTGGGAAGAAGTTGCTTGGATGCTGTTTTGGACGGCTCAGCGCGTCGACACGGTGACCGCAGGTAATATGAATCATATCAGCATATTCCTGCAGAATCAGAACCTGCTGTGCAGCGTCTTCCGGCAGAATACCGCCTTCAACTTCGTCATTACCATTAAGACGGAGCTCGATAAGCAGATCGTCGCCAACTGCATCGCGAATAGCCTTCAGAACCATCATTGGGAAGCGGCAGCGATTTTCGACGGAACCGCCAAATTCATCTGTACGATGGTTGGTGAGCGGAGAAAGGAACTGGTTGAAAAGCCAGCCGTGTGCCATGTGGATCATAAGTCCGTCGAAGCGGGCGATCTTTGCCCAAAGTGCATACTGTGCGAAAAGATCGCAGATGCCTTTCATATCTTCGAGAGTAGCTGCCTTAACAGGATAACCGTTGGTCACATAAGTATCCGCGCCAAGGCGTGGGTAATCCGGCAGGTTAACAAATGGACCGCAGTGCAGCAATTCTGCAAAAGTCAGTCCGCGATAAGCATGTACGGAACGCTGCAAAAGATGGAACTGCATCTGGTTGCAGGTTTTAGGATTGAGATTGAACATGTGCTCATGCCCGCCATCAATAGGCACTTCCATTGGCAGAGCAACAGTGGAAAAACCGCCACGGATATAGTTCATGCACTGATCAATACCGTTCTGAGAAATGCGGCCTTCGCTCATCTCGCCGCCACCAGTGGCAATGGACCCAATAGGCGCCATGCAAGCACGGTTGTTGAAGCGGACCTTATTCTTGCCAACATACATTGGCTCAAAAAGGTGTGGGTATTTTTCTTTATAGGTTGGTTTCATGGTTCTACTCCTTTTCGTAAAACATAGTGGGACAGGAGATAACATTGAAGCGCAAAAGCGCTATTCAATACATTCACAGGCGCTGCCATTTGTCAGGCAGCAGGTAAATTTTTCACGGATAATATCCAGCATGCGGATTTCATTGATAGACAAATTTTTCAGATCCGGATAAATCAGATAGTAACTGATCCTTGTCTCTAAATCCTTCACCGGAATTGCCTGAATCAGTCCGCTTTTCAAGAAGTAACTGCTACGTGTCGTCATTTCTGGGAAAATTGCCGCTGCGCCATCTTCTGCAACAAGCTGGAAAATACTCTCGCGGCTATCGAGTCGAAATGCTCGATCAGGATTAAAATATACGCGATAAAACTCCGATATGTCATCTGTCATGTCAGAATAATAAGCCAGTGTCAGCTGTTTTAGTTCGTCCTTGGTCAGAAACTCTTTCTTAGCCAAAGGATTCTTGCTGCTAAGCAAAAGGCAGCGTTCATCTTCAACCAGCTTTTCGACGGTCAACTCTCGATGTGCGGCCTCCTTCAAAAAATCCTCTTCCTTCTCCTGCGAATATGAGCTAACCCCGATGTTTACAGCACTGTTCGAAATTAAGCGCAACATGTGCTGTGGCGTCGAAGCGTACATAAACACAGACAAGTTCGGATATTTCTTTTGCAATTCCAAAATGATCGTGTTCGACATCGCAACACAAACAGAGGGCGTCGCCTGGATGTGTACATTTCCGCTGAGCGTATATTCTTTGTCCTCAGATAGATACCAGTTCTGAATAATATCCATAATCCGTTGCGCATCCTGCACCACCCGAGCGCCATCCTCCGTGAGAATGACGCCCTTTTTGGTACGAGTAAGGAGCGGATAATTGAGCTCTTCTTCCAAAGAATTAATGGCGATGCTCAGAGCTGGCTGAGTAATATAGAGATTATGTGCAGCCTTGTTGATCGATTTACTATTTGCAATCTCAATCAAATAACGAAGTTGTTCCAATCTCATAGCGAAGCCCCCTCATTCTTATTCGTTGTTAATGGTAATAGCAGCTTTACTCATTACAATACTTTACCATACATTGAGAAGGGTGACAAATTAAAGGATATATCCTGCATCGAAACCGGTTTCAACAGCGTTCTGCATATTGGACGCTTTCTTGCAGTCCCCGATATTGATAACATCGAAAGCAACATCTTTGAAAGAGTCACGCACTTCGGTGAGCGCACGAGTCCCTGTGCTAACGATAACGCTGTCAGCGTCAAGGAACTGTTCGCCATCAGCATTCTTGATCTTAACACCACTGGCGGTAATTTCCATGGCCTGAGTATCAAGATAAGTTGTGACCTTCTCCTGATCCATCCATTCAAGAATCGACATGCGTTCAGTCAACTCTGCATTACCGGCTACAAAATGCGTCATTTCAACAACACTGCATTCATGACCGAGGCCGGAAAGATGGATCGATAATTCACAACCGATGTCGCCACCGCCAATAATAACCACTTTCTTACCGAGTTTATCTTCATTACCAAAAACATCGAAAGCCATGGTTGCATTTTCAATGCCTGGAATTGGTGGAACAATCTGCTCTGCACCAACTGCAACGATGGCTGCATCAACATCCATTTCGCTGATCAGTTCAGGCGTCGCTTCAGTTTCCATGAGCAGTTTGATATGAGGATGCTTCTTGACCTGGCGTTCCAGCCATTCATGATAAGCCTTCATTTCTTTCTTGAACCAGAGCCCATCAGAGAGCAATGCCTGACCGCCGAGTTTATCAGTCTTTTCGATAAGTGTGACATCATGTCCGCGATCACCAGCAGACAATGCTGCGTTCATCCCAGCAGGACCACCACCGATAACGGCGATCTTTTTGAGCTTGGTTGGTTTTGGGAACAATTCCTTACTGATGCCCTGCATAGACAGCGGATTGACTACGCAACGACGGTCGAAACTGACTTCAGTAGCCATCGCCAGTTCTTTGCCAGCAACTCGAGCCTTACGACGTCCGTGGTCAAGGCAGTAGCAGCAACGCAGGCATGGACGAATATCTTCTTCGCGACCTTCTTTAACTTTATTAACCCAATCATGGTCAGCGATGGCTGCACGCGCCATGAGAACATAATCCGCTTTGCCATCCGCCAGCAACGCTTCTGCACGCGCTGGATCCTGGATTGCGCCGACAACACCAATAGGAATCTTAACGCCCGGCGTATTCTTGATGATCTCGCTGGCATACGCATTGTGTTCTGTTGGGAAATAGTTGGTTGGATGCATCTTTGGACGGCTTGTAACGTCGACGCGCGTACCACAGGTAATATGGATCATATCAACATAATCCTGCAAAAGCAGAACCTGTTGAGCAGCGTCTTCTGGCAAAATGCCACCTTCCATTTCGTCGTTACCATTGAGACGCAACTCAATGATAAGATCATCGCCGATGACATCGCGGATAGCTTTCAGCGCCATAATTGGGAAGCGGCAACGATTTTCTACAGAGCCGCCAAATTCATCGGTGCGTGTGTTGGTGATTGGTGACAGGAAATCATGGAAAAGCCAACCATGCGCCATGTGCACCATGATGCCATCAAAACCAGAGCGTCGCGCCTGGCTTGCAAATTCACGGCAAAGCTGAAGAACCTCTTCCATATCATCGCGATCCATACCTTTGACAGGCTTACCCTGATACTCGCCATCAGCAGCAGCTTTCAGTTCCAAGCCCTTAGCGACCATGCAACGGCCGCCGTGAATCAATTCAGCAAAGGTTTTCCCATTATAAGCATGAACAGAACGCTGCAAGAGATGCATATTCATATAGTTGACATCATCAACATCCATATTGAACACGCCTGCATGCGCACCTTCCTTTGGAATCTCCATTGGCAAGGCAACGGAAGAGAATCCACCACGAATGAATTCGGTCCAGTGCTCAACGCCGAAAATATTGATACGGCCATTATCAGCACCACCACCCGTGGCAACGATACCAACAGGAGACATCATGATACGATTGTTGAAAACAACTTCATTTTTCCCGCGTTTGATAACAAGTGGATCAAACAAATGCGGATACTTTTCTTTATACGCAGGTTTTGACATAATATCGCTCCTTTATCACTTTATTCTGAAACTAATTGACTCTTTAAGTATAGCGCTGTTCTCGCTCTCATGCGAGAACAGCGTTTTTATAGCGTGTTATTCGCCAGAATTTATAACAAGCGCCATTTTTCCGTGCTCATTATAAATTCCATTTAAGGAATGCTTAGCCCAACAGCAGCGAGCCAAGAGGATAGATGATAAAGATCGTAACGATCAAATTGAACAAACTGCAAACCGTCCCGTTAATATATGCAGATTTGCCTGGGACCCAGTCTTTGTCACCATGAAGCATAGCACCGGTAGCGCTGGCAGGAGGTGTGATCATACCAACGTTGCAGGCTGCCATCATGCAGGAAATCAGAGTTGGCAGGTTTGCACCGAGCGCAGTACCAATAGAAAGAACAATAGGGGTAAAGAGCACGCAAACGGCCTGGTTATTGGCAACATTCGTCAGGATGCAGCAGATAATGCTGATGATAACGATGAACATGAATGGGCTCTTTCCTTCAACAATAGGGGTAACAACACTGGTAATCCATGCAGAGATACCGGCTTCTTCAGAAGTGAACGCACCAGAAATCGACATGGCAGCAGCGAGCAGGAAAATAATATTCCAGGATACATTTTTTGCAAACAACTGATTGAAGGTGATGCCGCCCTTAAACTGGCAGGCCACAAAGAATACCACTGCAATAGCCAGAATACCAACATTACCAATGTTCTTCAGCACACCTACGCCAGGAATGGTAGCTGGCAGCAGGTTGGGGATAACCAAAAGCAGAAGAACGACAACAAAGTAACCAAGAACAAATTTCTGATAACTGGTCAGCTTCATTTCTTTGTTAGGATCGATCTTGCAATCAACAATAGGTTTTACGTCAGGCTTTACAATAAACTTCACCCAAAGCATGAAAAGCACAAAAGCAACAACCGTGGAAGCAGCGATAACGACCATAAATGGCCCCATGGCAATGGATTCACCAGTATTCGCTTCATACACGCCGAACACGATCAGTGGCAGAGACTTAAAAGGCAGGATCAAATAGCTCGTAGAGCCAATGTAGACAAGACCAGTCAGCATCAGCATCGGCCATTTATCTCCAGGCTTAAAGCCATAGATTGTAGCGATACTTTGGATCAGAGGGATCATAACAAGGCAGGCTGCCGTTGCAGATACCATGAAGAAGCAGACAATACCAGCAATCATCAGAAGAACAGACAGCATCCAAGGTTTCCCATAGGCGATCTTTCTGGTCGCAATCCATTCAGCAACAAATTCGATAATACCAGCCGAGTTCAGGATATTTGTAAAAAGGAAGAAAAAGAGCATCAGGAGAACAGTATTGTTACCAAAGCCACTTGCAAACGAATCCTGTACCGTCGTGTAGTCGGTCAGCCCCATCAACACCAGGCAGGCGATACTAGGCCAAACAACATTACCAACGACCAGCCAGCCATAGAGCGTACCAATGAAGATACCAAGAATCTCAACGCCAAGTGGCGTCAATGGATCAACGACCGGGCAAATATATTTGAAACCGATCATGATCGCCAGCGTAATAATACTATTGATAATGTAAGCTGGAGAGATTCCTAGCTTCACTTGAGTAGGAATAGACTTTTCGCTCATAACATAAACACCCCTTCATTTTTAAGAAGATTAACAGGTTCCCTAAGAAGGATCGATCTTTTCTTATAAAGAAATTATATCAAACCCATTTCCGAGCTATCAATTCCTTCAATTATATATGGCGTTATAAAGGAATTATATAAGCCGCCCATTCTTCCCCGAAACAATCCCAAAAGCGCTTTATAACAGCAGTGCGCTTAGCGGATAGATAATAAATATGGTGTTTAAAAGATTGAACATCGTATAGATAAATCCATATACATAGGCCAGTCGTCCTGGTATCCATGCTGTCTCGCTGTGCAGCAAGGCGCTCAAAGTTGTTGCCGGCGGAGTAATGATGCCAACATTACAGGCTGCCATCATACAAACGACCAACATCGGCAGGTTAGCATCCAAAGCCGTTCCGACAGTAAGAACGATTGGCGTAAAAAGCGCACAGATCGCCTGGTTATTAGCAAGATTGACCAATACGGCACAAATCACACTAATCAGCACAATAAACATAAATGTACTTCTTCCCGCAACGATCGGTGTAACCAATTCAACGATCCACGCCGATATTCCTGTCTCCTCTGCAGTAAACGGTTTAGCAATAGCCATAGCGGCTGCGAGTAGAAAAATGATTCTCCAGGCAACATTTTGCGCAAACAACTCGTTTAATGTAATGCTGTCTTTAATCTGAAGCGCCAGAAAAACCACAATCGAAAGCAACAGCATGCCAACGTTGCCAATTTCTTTCAGCGTGCCGATAATCGGCAAAGAAGCTGGAAGCAGATTCGGCAAAATAAGCAGTAAAAGCACCACGCAGAAATAGCCGAGCACAAATTTCTGATAGCTCGTCAATACTAATGGCTTCGATGTATCGATGTCATGCTCAACGATTGGTCTTACATCGGGCTTGAGTATAAACTTGGTAAAGAAAAAAAAGAAACCCAGAGCCACCACTGTCGAAACTGCAATAATAAACATATACGGTCCTACCGCAATTTCTTCACCAGTGGTTGCTTCGTATACCCCAAAAACAATTAACGGCAGAGATTTATACGGCAGAAGGATATAACTCGTGCTGCCAACGTAAACGAAGCCAAAAATAATTGCCAGCGGCCATTTTGATCCAGGCCTGAATTCATAAAGTGAGGCAATACTTTTGACCAGCGGCATCATCACAAGAAACGCTGCTGTACCAGAAACCATGAAAAAGCAGGCAATGCCAGCAAACATCAATAGTATCGACAATACCCACGGCTTTCCGTAAGCAATTTTCCGTGTTGCAATCCATTTGGCGATAAACTCGATAATACCCGCAGAATTGAGGATATTGGTAAACAGGAAGAAAAACAGCATAAGCAGTACGCTATTATTCCCGAAGCCTTCTGCAAAAGCCTCCGGCACTGTCATAAATCCACTTAGCCCCAGCAGAATCAGGCACGCAATGCTCGGCCAAATAACATCATCAACAATCAACCAGCCATATAAAGTTCCAAGGAGAATACCAAGGATCTCCACTCCCAGTGGTGTCAATGGATCGGAGGCCGGCACCACATATTTAAACCCAATCATAATTATAAGGGCAATCACGCTGTTGATAATATACGCCGGTGAGCGTTCGCTGCGCACCTTGCTCGGAATAACATGCTCATCCATACACAGGACCTCCCTTCAAACAGAACGCCAATATTCATAAATTAATTGTATGGCACCCATAACTTGCGCAGCAAATTTTTACATTTTATATCGGGATATATGCCCGCCTTGTAACAGCTTCTCCCATTTCTAAATATACGAAAGCCAGAGCAGACCTTGGACTGCTCTGGCCAATCAATTAACAAAAATGAAGGGAAAGTGCTAACTATCTTATAAGGTCAGCCCTGCATCGAAACCGGTATGAACAGCGTGAACAATCGTAGATGCTTCAACACAGTCACCAACATTGATAACATCAAATGCACAGTCAATAAACTTATCGCGTTCTTCTTCCAGTGGTTTGGTTCCTGCACAGATGATAACAGTATCTGCTTCGAGGAGCTGCTTATTTCCATCCGCATCTTCAACAACAGCACCATCATCAGTAATCTCAACAACCTTAGTGTTGACCATTGTCTTCACGTTGTTTTCATTCATCGCATTGATGTAAGCGGTACGTTCAGTAAGCTGGCACTTTTCGCCAATGTATTCACCCATTTCGACGATCGTGCTTTCATGACCAAGACCATTGAGATGAATGCCCATTTCGATACCAATAGCGCCACCACCAACGATAACAACCTTCTTACCAACTTTATCTTCATTACCAAATACATCGAACGCCATCTGAGCTTTTTCAATACCTGGAATTGGAGGAACAATCTGGTCCGCACCAACTGCAACAATAACCGCGTCTGGATCAAGTTCATCAATAAGCTCAGGAGTTACTTCAGTATTCATAACGACCGTGATATTAATACGTTTCTTGACCTGATGTTCGAGATATTCATGGAAGAGCTTCATTTCTTTTTTGAACCACATAACATCAGAAAGCAACGCCTGTCCGCCAAGCTTATCGGTCTTTTCATAGAGAACCACTTCGTGACCGCGGTCCGCGCAGCTGATCGCTGCTTCCATCCCGGCAACACCGCCACCAATGACGGCGATTTTCTTCTGACGATCTGCTGGCTTGATGATGCTCTTCTGCGCACTCTGGAACTGCATTGGATTAACCATGCAATGACGGTCATAGCTTGGATGCTTCAGCAGATGCAGATCTTTGGAAATGGCAACACGGCGGCCATTGTCCATGCAATAGTTGCAACGCAAGCATGGAATGATATCGTCCTCTCGGCCTTCCTTTGCCTTCTTGATAATCTCAGGGTCAGCCATTGCAGAACGTGCCATGAGAACATAATCAGCCTGTCCTTTGGCCAACACTTCTTCAGCAACTTCCGGCGTATAGATCCCGCCAACAACACCAACAGGGATCTTGACGCCGGATTTCTTAACGATCTCACTGGCATACGCATTATGAGCCACGCGCTGGAAACCTGTAGGGAACTGTTTTGGTCGAGTCATCGCATCCAGACGATGTGCGCAGCTGATATGAACCATGTCAACATACGGTTCGAAAATTTTAACCTGCTCTGCACATTCTTCAGGAGTAATACCGCCTTCAACTTCATCGTTACCATTGAGACGAAGCTCGATCAGCATATCATCGCCAACAACTTCACGCACCGCTTTGATAACCATAAGTGGGAAACGGCAACGATTTTCAACACTGCCGCCAAATTCATCGGTACGATGGTTGGTAGCTGGGGAAAGGAAATAGTTAAAGAGCCAGCCGTGTGCAAAATGCAGGCAGATGCCGTCAAAGCGCGCTGTCTTCAGCCAGCCTGCATATTCTGCGTGAAGTTTAACAATATCATCGATATCTTCCCGAGTGCAGGCACGCGCACCAAGATGCGGTTCATCGTCAGCAGCCAGCTTTGGATAGCCTGGCAGATAAGTGTATGGACCGCAATGCAGGAATTCTGCAAAAGTCAGACCATTGAATGCGTGCACAGCGCGCTGCAGTCTTTGGAAGTTCATCTGATTGCAGGTCTTTGGATTAACATTGAACATATGTTCATGACCACCGTCGATTGGAACTTCCATTGGCAAACATACAGAAGAGAAGCCGCCCTGAATATAACGCATCCAGAAATCGATACCAAATGTGTTGATACGGCCATCACTATCTTCCCCACCACCGGTAGCACCGGAGCCAATTGGCGCCACAAGAGCGCGATTATTAAAGCGGAAGGTCTTTTTGCCACGTTTGATAACCATCGGTTCAAACAGGTGAGGGTATTTTTCCTTATAAATCGGTTTCATAGTCGTTCATCCTCCTAAATAAAAACATTGACTACACACTCCTCATAAACAATTACAAAAACGTCAAGCTTTTTGTTTTCCTACTGAAGCTATCGTAACACATCGCTGCAGAAGCGCCTAATCCTCAAATTGCTATAGGTGGCTATAGATGTAATTTATATCATTTCGTTTGGCTCAAATTTAATAAATCCAATTTATAAAATCCATATTTATACCCGGGTATAAAAACATTAGGATTACCCAGACAAGCCTGAATGTGATTAAATGAAACCATAATTTATGGATTCCATAAGCGCACGTGTCAAATCATCTATTCTTCAAAAGGGGGTTATTTATTATGAGTGCGCGAACACGTATGACAAATTTAACACCTGGTTATGCAATCAATTCGATTATCGCTATTGCAATTATGATTGGTTTTAAGTATGTTGTTACACCAAGTGATCCTTTAACTCCATTAGGCGTAGAAATTCTCGGGATTTTCCTTGGGGTTGTCTGGGGCTGGCTACTTTGCGGGGATATCTTCTGGCCATCCCTGTTTGGCCTGGTGCTCCTCGGTGTCAGCGGTTGGCACACTGTGCCAGAAGTCTTCACCATGGGCTTCGGGCATAACAACGTCATGCTGATGCTGTTCTTCTTCCTTTTCACGAACATCATCAACGCAGCCGGTATCACTGAATTTATCGCCCGCTGGATTGTTTCACGCAAATTCGCTCAGGGCAGACCATATCTCCTGGCTGTCATGATCTGGATTGCAACATGTGTCCTCTATTTTATGGTCACAGCCACTGCTGCCATGCTCATTATGATTCCTCTGGTCATGGAAATTTCCAAAGTTTTAGGCCTCAAGCCTGGTAATATGTGGAGTATCCTCGTACTTTTCGGTACATTTACCATCGGTGGTACTTCTTATATTCTTCTTCCATACAAATCTCTGCCGCTCGTCGCCTTCTCCAGCTACGAGGCTTTAGGCGGCGATCCAATCAACTATCCTGGCTATATGCTCGTCATTGTTGTTACAACATTGGTTTATGCAACGGTTTATTTCTTGACAATGCGTTACATCTTTAAGCCTGACGTTTCTGCAATCACCAACAAAGCTGCAGATATCAAGGAACTGCCAAAGCTCAACACCTATCAGAAGCTTGTGCTGGCGTTCTTCTGTGTCGTCATTATCGTTGTCATGATCCCGAACTTCGTTGACACCTCCGTTCCTATTTCCGGTTTCCTGAAGAGCCTCGGCACACCGGCCATCATTGCCGTCGCCGTTCTTCTCTGGTACGGTTTGAAATGGAAAGACGGGAAAAATATGGCAGAATTGTTCTCTGTCGGTATTAGCTGGGGCGTTATCTTCATTCTCGCCTTCGCACTGACCATCGGTTCTGCATTCACCGACGAAGCAACCGGTATTCAGGCATGGCTGACCACCATTATTCAGCCAATGGTCGAAGGCAAGAGCCCGCTGATGATGACCTTTATTCTCGCTCTGATCGGTCTGGTTCTGACAAACGTCGCCAACAACCAGTCTGTTTGCGCAATGCTTACACCAATTCTGCTCTCCATCGGTATCTCTACCGGCGCAAATCTGCCAGTCCTGCTTACCTGCCTGATCTTCACAACAAACGCCGGATATTGCACACCTCCAGCCAGCGCGACGGCTTCTCTGATCTTTGCTCTGCCTGAATGGATCCCTGGTAAAAAACCTTACATTCTTGGTTTGATTTGCGCCGCCTACACATTGGTTATCTGTTTTGTGGTTATGTACCCACTGGCAAATCTCGTTATGTAATGGCGGCTCCCGGTACCGAACTATTTCTGACATAAACACCTATAAAACAAACACGACACCAAAGGTTCCGGTGTCGTGTTTGTTTCTATATAATAAATGATGGCTTAATAATTTAACTCCAGAAATTCTTCCTTGATCCGCGCAATAATCGCCTTTTCCGCAGAAGAAAGCAGCTCTGAGTCCGGATACAATAGGAGATAGGTCGCCGGCAGTACCAAATCCTCGACCGGCTTAGAAATAATTGATCCATTTTTTATTAAGAAATGATCGCTAAACAATTTAGGTGGATAAACAGCAACGGCTTTATTCTCTGCTACAATCTGCAGTATGCTGTTTTCACCATCAAGATAATAGCAATGATTGGGATTAAAATATTGCTTGTACTGGCTTTTAATCGTATCAGCAGTGTAGGTGTAGCAAGCCAGTGTCAGCGCCGAAAGATCAGCAACCTTCAATGAAGTGCGATCGGCATACATATTTTCGCAGCTCATCAAGACCTCACGCTCTTCCTCATGGAGGATATACGCGTGCCAGTTCTGCCGTTCAATGGCCTGCACGGTTTTTTCCAGTTCATAGGAATAGATCGATGTGATACCAATATTGATTTTATCTGTAAATAGTTTTTCCATAAATACATCGCGATGACATTTATGGAAGAAAACCTGTATATCACGCGCCTTGTCATCTATATCTGCCGCCAGCAGCTTTCTGGTGAGAAAATCATATGCCGTCGGCACAGTCAAAAGATGCACATCGCCGGACAATCTATCTTCTTCCCTACTATCACCTAAATGATACCATCCATCGATGGTTTGCAATACAACAGCAGCTTCTTGATAAAGCTTTTCGCCAGCATCCGTTGGGATGACCCCTCTATAGGAGCGTTTCAACAGCTTAATGCCCAACTCCTGTTCCATACGATTCATAGAGGCACTGAGCGCCGGCTGAGTCATGGCAAGTTCACGTGCGGCTTTGTTAATAGATCCGCAATCAATCACTTTTACAAAATAGCCAATATCTTCAAGATGCATAAACTCCCTCCTTTCAGCTTTGAAATCTGACACGTCCATTTGTTTAATTGGTTCTAACATTTTAACTATTATATCTTCTTTTCAGTGCCAACAGGTTATTTTCGTTTTTTATATGGCTTTATCTCCGCCAAAGATGACATATAATAAAAAGTAGTGAACAAACGACCACTCGCCGTTCGTCCACTACTCTCCTTATTCTAATTACAAAATTGCGCCAGCATCGTAACCGCTTTCGACGGCGTGTGCAATATCAGAAGCCTTCTGACAATCGCCAATGTTGATAACATCAAAGGACACATCAATAAACTGATCACGTTCTTCTGCGTTTTCTCTTGTGCCAGCACTGATAATAACCGAATCCGCTTCAATAAATTCTTTATTGCCGTCTTCGTCTTCAATCCAAACGCCATTGTCTTCAATAGAGGTTACTTTGGTGTCCAGACGACTTGTTACATTGCGTTTTTCCATAAACTGCAGAGTAGACAAACGCAATGTCAGCTCCATGGAACCACAGAGGAAGTGAGTCATTTCAATGACGGTGCTTTCATGCCCCAGCTCGTTAAGATGAATGCCCAGCTCGCAGCCAATGGAGCCACCGCCAACAATGACCACTTTCTTTCCAAGCTTATCTTCATTACCGAACACGTCAAATGCCATCGTTGCTTTTTCTATACCAGGAATTGGCGGCACAAACTGATGAGCGCCAACAGCAACAATAACTGCATCTGGATCGGAGTCTTCCATCATTTCGCGGGTGACCTCCGTGTTCATCATAATATAGATTTTCGGATGTTTCTTTACCTGTCGTTCCAGCCATTCATGATAGAGCTTCATTTCCTGTTTGAACCAGAGCCCATCAGAAAGCAGGGCCTGACCACCAAGCTTGTTGGTTTTTTCATAAAGAATAACCTCATGACCACGATCTGCTGCCGACAGCGCTGCGTTCATCCCTGCAACACCACCGCCAATGACGGCGATCTTTTTGAGACGTGTTGGCGCTGGGAACCGTTTCTTTGTCGCACCCTGCATAGCTGTTGGGTTGACTGCACAACGACGGTCAAAGCTAACATCGCTTGCCATAACAAGTTCCTTGCCAACAAAATGAGATTTGCGACGACCGTGGTCTAAGCAGAGATCGCATCGCAGGCATGGGCGAATATCTTCCTCACGACCTTCACGAACCTTGATAAGAAAATCTGGATCGGCAATGGCGCTGCGAGCAGTAAGTACATAGTCTGCCTGGCCTTTAGCGATAACTTCTTCGGCAATAGCAACAGTATAAATGCCGCCTACAGTACCAATCGGGATTTTTACGCCAGGTGTTTTCTTAACAATCTCACTGGCATAAGCATTATGTGCCCCTGGGAAATAGCTGGTTGGCATCTGCGTGGTACGGCTGGTTACATCAATACGGGTTCCGCAGGAAATGTGAATCATATCTGCGTATTCCTGGAAAATTAAAACCTGCTGCGCGGCATCTTCTGGTGTAATACCCCCTGGCATGTCATCGCTACCGTTAAGGCGCAACTCGATACAAATGTCTGGACCAATTGCTTCACGAACAGCTTTTAAGATAGCGAGTGGGAAACGGCAGCGATTTTCAACAGAACCGCCATATTCGTCAGTACGATGATTGGACAGAGGAGACAGAAAATCGTGTGGCAACCAGCCATGTGCAAAGTGAAGCATGATACCATCAAAGCCGCCACGAACAATGAGCTTAGCCTGTTCGACATACAAAGCAATAGCCTCTTCCATATCCTTTTCGTCCATACCTTTTACCGGACGACCGTTGTAAATACGATTGTCGGCACCGACGAGTGGAATATCCTTACGGATCATGCATGGACCACCATGAATAATCTCCGCAAAGCTCTTGGCTCCGTAAGCATGAATGGAGCGCTGCATTAAATGCATGTTCATGTAATTGTGCTTATCTTCATCGACATTGTAAACGCCATCATGGCTACCATCATGTGGCACTTCCATTGGCAGAGTGAAGCCAGCAAAACCGCTGCGGGCAATACCCGTCCAAAAATCGACACCTATCAGATTCATGCGGCCATCATCCGCACCGCCACCGGTAGCACCAACACCAACAGGTGCTTGGAAAATACGATTCTTAAATGTAATGTTCTTGTTTTTACCAACGGTCAGTGGTTCGAAAACGTGTGGATATTTTTGCTTATATAACGGTTTCATTATCTCACCTCATTAAAAATATGTGGGCTGAATGCGTTCTTTGTCGTTACATGCGCATGAACAACATTTAATGAGCTCTGTTGTTTATGCTTTTAGTATAACTCATATTTGTCTGTCCGAAAAATATATCTTATATATCTCTGGAGATAGCTTTTTTTCATAGCCAAGCGATAAATAAAAGACATATTCTGCCAAGCCTGCCTGCCAAGATAATTGAAACACATTATTTTATTAATCCAGAAACAAATACTTGAACACAGAAGGTGATCATACATGCATATCAATCAGCTCATTTATTTTTCTAAAACGGTGGAAGCCGGTGCCATTCGCATTGCTGCTCAAAAGCTCCACATTTCTCAACCGGCGCTCTCCAAAAGCCTCAAAGAGTTGGAAACCGAATTGGGACAGCCCTTGCTCTTTCGTACAAATCGCGGCATTCAGCCAACAGAAATCGGCTGGAAGGTATACAATGATTTTCAAGGCATCAAGCCAATCATTGACAGCTGGTACACCGCCGACCACGTTTCTTCTTTTAATGAACCGGTTTATATCAGTTGCATCCATTCCGCCAGCAGCATGGTACTTAATCAGATTATTTTGCCGTTTAAGAAAAAATATCCTAACATCGATATCGTCACACAAAACCAATTTGTCACGGAAATTTTCGACACTCTGAAAAATTCGCCAGTAAACATCGCCATCACCTCTTTGCCTCAACTTGAAGAAGAAAATTTCTTGGAGGAGGCCCGCAATAAAAAACTTAACGTCCACGTCTTATTTAAGGGAACACGCTGCCTGCTGATCGGTGCTTCGCATCCGATGGCACAAAAGAGAACACTAAGTGTGGAAGATCTCAAAAATCTCTCTCTGGTAACTTACTCAACCTCCCGGGACCGCCCGGCAGATATCTATGCGCCATATTTTGATAATCTTTACAAGTTGGCGAACAAGGAAAGCATCATGGAATTGGTTGTCGAAAATGAAGCAGTATGGTTACCGGTCAAAGAGCTGATCCAGAACGATTTTTATATCAAGAATCACCTGCTGAAAATCTATCCAATTCCAATTTCTGAGATCGATCACAAGATTTCAGTTGTAGCAATTACAACATCTGTACTGTCAACGAATGAACAACGCTTTATCGATTTTCTATTTACCCATTTTTCTCTCATCTAGCCGCACAACACAAAAGCCATTTTTCGCTCACACAAAGCAAAAAATGGCTTGTTTTTTTACCTATACCAGCCCCAGCTGTGCTCTAAGCTCATCATTAAGCCGCTTTACGATTTTTTTATCTGGTGGCACTACCGCTGAAAGCAAATACTCCCTGCCAAGCTGGCTATATTTATTTTCGCCATAATTATGATATGGCATCAATTCGTAATCCTTCAGAGATGGAAGCTGTTGCAAAAAGGCAACAATACGCGCCAGATGTTCACGGCTATCATTGATTCCCGGAATAAATGGTGTACGCACCCGAAGAGGAAGCTGCGGATATTTTTGCGACAGCTGTCGTAAATTATCCAGTATTTGCGCATTATCAACACCCGTATAGCGCTTATGAACCCTTGGATCCATACACTTTAGATCAAAGAAAACAAGATCAAGATATGGTGCAGCCGCTTCTAGAGCTGAAAACGGTACAAATCCGCAGGTCTCAATCGCCGTACTCAATCCCTCTTCGCGAAAACGTTGCAGCAATTCGACAGCAAATGCCGGTTGCGCCAAAGGTTCTCCCCCGCTAAGCGTTATCCCACCTTCTGCCCGCCAGCTCATGTGCTGCTTAATAACACGTTCAACCAAGGCTTCGGCCGTGATTTGTTCGCCAACTTGGCTCAGTGCACCGGAACAACAGGCTTGTGTACAGCGAAAACAATTTCGGCAGGAAACACAATCCACGGAAATGCTTCCGTCACTCTGCACAGCAATCGCCTGAAAAGGACACACCGAAACACAGCTATGGCAGCCGATACATTTGGATGCACGATAATCCAATTCGGCAAGCGGACTCTGTGACTCCGGATTGGCACACCATGCACAATGCAGTGGACATCCCTTAAGAAAAATCAGATCACGTATGCCTGGTCCGTCATGAATGCTAAAACGCTGAACATTAAAGATCGTACCGGTTGTTGAGGTTGACAATACCCCTCCCTCCCTTCCACGAGAAATTATTCAGTACACATTGATGTATGCTCTGTGCGATTAATAATCTCATTTTGAAGATTTTCACTGAGATCAGTAAAATATGCGCAATATCCGGCCACACGAACAACAAGATTACGATATTTGTCCGGTTGCTTTTGTGCTTCTATCAATGTTTCTCGATGAACAACATTAAACTGTATATGCCAGAGTTTCAGATCTACAAACGTTCGAATGATCTGGATAAAATTGCGAATCCCTTCCTCTCCTTCCATAAACGAAGGAGAAAGCTTCATATTTAATAAGCGTTGCATTGTCAAATCGTGAGCATGACTATTGATTGCTGCCACGGCATTCAAAGTTGTAATCGGACCATTTTCGTCTGTGCCCTGTGTTGGCGAAATTCCTTCCGACAAAGGCTCACCTGCCTTTCGACCATTTGGCGTAGCGATGGTTTTTTTGCCCAAAGCCACATGAGAAGCCACTGGCACGAATTTCAGATGTTTCTTGCCACCGTACATGGTGCGATGACGTATAATGACATTTTGCATCATTGCATCAAATCGTCTGGCCAAATTCAGCGCATGCTCATCTCCATTGGCAAACTTTGGTGCATGAAGCAATTTTTGACGCATAGGTTCATACCCATCAAAATTAGCATTGATGGCCGCCTTCAATTCTTTCAGAGTGAAAAGCTTTTCCTCAAAAACAAATTTATCTATCGCCGACAAGGATTCTACCATCGTCCCAATGCCGATTACATTAACCGCCCCATTGTCAATATACAGGCCATAATCTTTGTCGCAAGGCTGATGCAAATCCTTCATATTTATACGTCCAGCTTCGCTTAACGCGGAGGTAAACGGACAGGCCAATTTGAGCGCATTGCTTTTTTCCAACGTTCCCGTGCGTTTCATAATATGACGAACAAAAAATGTGAATGCGGACTCCAGATTAACCATAAGATCATCCATATTTTGGATCTGATCAGCAGGAATTGGCATTTCAATAAATTTCTCGTATTTATTATCGCCAAAATGTACCCATCCGTCATTAATGGCCATCTCCAGCACAGCAGTAATATTGAGATTGCACACTGCAACCAGATAGGTTTCATAGTCCGGAAGACGTCCGCCACAGCAGCCACTTGCAGCATAAGTACGTGCAATATGCAAAGGAACGCCTGCAGCTAAATAATGGTTAATAAATTCTTCGTCATTAAAAAATTTCGGGCATCCATACCCCACGCGAACGACCTCCGCTGCTGCACGCAGTAATTTATTCGGTGTATTTGCATGAACACGCATACTAACGTCAGGATATTGGAACGGAAATTCTTTTTTAGAACGAAGGATTAAATACGTCAGAGAATTTGTGGCATCCCGTCCATCAGCGGTCAGGCCTCCCAAAGACAGGGCTTCAAAATGCGTGTAGCCCTCGTGTCCGCCTGCCGTGCTTTTCCCCTGATACGGAACAACTTCTCCCACCTTGATAAACATACATTCTAAAATTTCTAAGGCTTTTTCTTCAGTAAGACTGCCATCGTCCAGGCCCGCCTGATATATAGGATACAAATATTGATCCAGTCGACCGAGACCCACACCCCCACCGTTCATATTTTCAATACGATATCCTACCTGCAAAAACCACTGACTTTGTACAGCTTCATAAAAATTCCGCGCTGGATGCTCTGGAACCTGTCGACAGTTTTCCGCAATAATCTGCAATTCTTTCTTGCGAACCGGATCCTTTTCCACCGCAGCCATTTCAGCCGCTTTATCAGCATAGCGATGTGCAAAAGCAATCGTTGCTTTGCACACCATAATTGCTGCATCCAAATAATAGATCTTATCCATTTGATTGTCGAAAAGATTTGCTTCAATATTGGCTTTCTTTTCCTCTAATTCACGGATAATACTCTCTAAGCCCTCGTTGATCACCTTTTCATAGGACCCTGTCCAACTAAGCGTATGCGCGTTATTCGCTTCATCAAAGATCAAGCCATGTGTCGTATACTCGTCATCCCCATAAATTACCCTGCGAGTATCTTTTGGCAGCATATTAAGGTAAAGCTCATGCGATGTTTTTCCTTTCCAATACGGAACAATATCCCTGAGAACAGTATCTACCTCTTCCTGCGTCATCGCATAGCCTGCTTTTCCCTCAGACTTTAGAATCTTCGGTAGATCTCTTGGAAATTGCCCACCTCTTGTCTCTGGATAAAGCATACAATAGCGTCCAGGGCCACCGGCCGTCCCTACAATAAGTTCGTCATCTTGAATCTCTACAGCTATGTGTTCCAAAACATATTGAATAGCCATTGCTATACGCAGAATCTGCGGATAAGCTTCGGTAGTACGCATAGATTCAGTAAATAACACTGCTCTTTGAATATCTACACGAGGTTTTTTCCCATAAAAGCGATTATCCATAATTCTATTGATACGTTCTCTCGGAGACGAAAGCTGTCTTCCATCTTGAATACGCTCTTCAAGATCAGTCAAGCCCGACATTTCTCTAGAAACAGCATACATGTTAATTCCCCCTGTTCGTTTCATTAAATATTTTCACACGCAGCGAAATTCTGCGATTCATTTCTTTTATTATAATGATATCGGATATAGCGCTCTGTAACAAGTTTTCATATTTTATAACCCTCGTTTCTATGCGCTGACTGACAGATGCCATCTGTCAGCCACGACATCCTCGACATATCGTCACTGTCTCCCATTTTTCAACGAAAAAGAACCTTTCTACACAACGGTTGCTGTGTAAAAAGGTTCTATTTGTTTTTTGTACTAAACGGTTTAGAGAATCTGATCTTTCTTCCCAAGAATGGCTTCGCATGCTGCGCAGGCTGGGCAGTCGCAGTAGAGCTTGCCGGCTGCTTTGAGGTCGCGGCCGTGCTGGGCGACGCCTTTGGCTGCTTCTTCGCCACCGAAGACCTGGGCGCCTGCTGGAGATTCTGCGAAGGCGATGAGGCCGTCGAGTGGCATGATGTCGGCTTCGAGCTCGGCGATGTAGGCCTTGTTGGCTGCTTCGCCTTTGTCGCTGGCGAGCCATGCTTCGGCTGCTGCTTTGCATTCTGCGGCGGTGGTTGGCGCGGCGATGAGGGCATTGGTCTGTTCAACTACAAAATCGAGTACTGCTTTTTCCATAATGAGGATTCCACCTTTCGTGATTTTATCTGGTTATATTGTACCATAAATCCACGGGTTCGGCGCGAAAAATCACAACCAATACGAAAGCAAGCGCTCCTGTCATTTCCGCACCATATTGCTCACAGCATCGATTGCTCCGTACAGCACACCAGCGACAGGCCAAATGATCCAAGTACGGTACCACTCCCAGGTGAGGAAGCTCCAAAGGAGATAGATCGCGGTGACAATGCACCAGTAAGCGATAGCGATGGGCGCCATTTTTCGATTGCGCAGCTTCTTCTCGCGGCTGTAGTCGCCTTCCTCGAGCAAACGCTGATAACCGCCCTGGATGGTGCAGGTGAGCACAATATTGTGAACGCCGAAAGCGACGATGAGCAGCGTGATGCAAAAGCCGACAACGCCAAACATGGTCTCTGCGTCGCCATCAACGGCTGTGCAGATGAAAAGTGGAGCTGCAGCGAGGATGCAAAGCCCGATGCCGACCATCAAGCGCTGGCTGTGCTGGGCAGCGTAATCATTCTTCCGCTTTTCAACCACGCCGTGTACGCCGTAAGCGAGCTCGATCGGCTGCTTTTCGAGAAATTCGTAGTCCTCCAGCTGCCGCCCATAGAGAATGAACTGCGCCGCACCGCAGGCGACAAGAAATAAGAGCACCGGCAAACCGATAGCGGGCACGCTCCACTCTGGCAACAGATAGCCGCCCTCCTGGTCTGAGAGACCGCCGAGCAAAAACAGCACGATCGGCGAAAAGATGCAAAGCATCACACCGCGGGCGATGCGTGGCGCTGCCATCTGTACCATGCTCATATAATGATAGGCGTCCTCCATCGTAATCAGGCGCGCCGTTTCGTCGCTTGCCTGCGGCGCATCCACCGTCGGCGCCGCATCGTCGATCGGTTCGGCGTCATCCTTCAATAAATAGTCGGTGGAGACGCCGAAAATTGTGCTCATTTTCAGGATACGGTCGAGGTCCGGGATGGATTGGCCGCTCTCCCATTTGGACACGCTCTGGCGGCTGACGCCGAGCTGGCTTGCGAGCTCTTCCTGGGACCAGCCGTTTTTCTTTCGTAAATCGATAATTTTATCTGCGAGGATCATGAGGATCGCTCCCTTCGTTTTTTTGCTGAGACTTCCTGCCTCTGCACATTTATCCTAACAAAAGGGTGGGTTGCGCACCACCAAGCGGCCTTGGAAATTTGTCAACTGGCGGTTGCATCCGCATGGTTAAGCGAAAAATGCATGGTATGTTTTCGTTTTCTTCATTATGCGGGAAAGGCTGCTTTTCTGCAAGAGCAGAATCACGAAGGCAGGAAATTTTTTCTGCGAGCGCTGAAAGCGGCAAAGCGATTTTCATTTTCACATAATCCTGCGCAGCAAAAAACCCGGGCTTCCAATCTGGAAGCTCGGGTTTATGACGATCGTGTTCATTCGCCGTCGTCGATGCGACGGATATCTGCGCCAAGGCTCTCGAATTTGCCGATGAGGTCTTCGTAGCCGCGATCGAGATGGTAGAGATCACTGACGGTGGTCTCTCCTTCGGCAGCGAGGCCGGCGATGATGAGCGCTGCGGCAGCACGCAGATCGGTGGCGCGCACGGAAGCGCCGTGCAGCTTTTCTACGCCGCTAATAAAAGCGGTGCGTCCTTCGGTCTGGATATTGGCGCCGAGCTTGCGCAGCTCGTCGACGTGCATGAAGCGATTTTCAAAAATGGTCTCTGTAACCTGGCTGGTACCTTCGGCGAGGGTGAGATAGGCCATGAACTGGCTCTGCATATCTGTTGGGAAGCCTGGGTACGGCAGAGTTTTGATATCGACAGGCAGGATCTTGTCTGCGCCGTGCACGGTAACGGTGTTGTTCACTTCATCGACTTCGATGGCGGCGCCGCTCTCAACGATCTTGTCGAGAACAGGGCGCAGATGGTCGGCGATGCAGTTGGTCACACGCACGGTGCTGCCGGTAATGGCGCCGGCGAGCAGATAGCTGCCTGCTTCGATGCGGTCAGGAATGATGGTATGGTTGGCGCCGTGGAGCGCTTCCACGCCTTCGATGCGGATCACGCCGGTGCCTGCGCCACGAACTTTTGCGCCCATGGCGTTGAGGAAATTGGCGAGATCGACGATCTCTGGCTCTTCGGCGGCGTTTTCGATGGTGGTGGTGCCTTCAGCAAGGCTGGCGGCCATCATCAGATTTTCAGTCGCACCAACGCTTGGCACGCGCAGGAAAATGCGGTCGCCCTTCAATCGGCCACCGCCCGGCACTTCTGCGACGACTTCGTCATCGCGGATCTGGATCGACGCACCGAGGATCTCCAGACCCTTCAGATGCAGATCGATCGGACGCGCACCGATGGCACAGCCACCAGGCAAGCTCAGCACAGCACGTCCAAAGCGCGCCAGAAGCGGTCCCATAATGAGCACCGAAGCACGCATTTTTTTGATATATTCTACAGGCGCCTGTACCTTGTCCACAGGCGCTCCGTCGACTTCCATTCGATTGCCCTCGAATGTGATGTCTGCGCCCAGCGACAGCAACACATCTTTAATGATCTCAACATCGGCCAAGCGTGGCACATCATCCAGCACACAGCGGCCTTGGGACAGCAATGTTGCGACAATGATTGGCAGGACCGCGTTTTTCGCACCGCTGATGCGAACCTCACCGCTCAGCTTGCGGCCCCCGGTAACAATGATCTTATCCAATTCATCTCGGACGAAGCCGACGTCACCTCCTTCAATTGCATTATCTTTATTGTAACCCATTCCTGAAAGCAGGTCAATTCCTAACCTTTGTCAGAACCGCCTACAAATAAGTTTTAGCTTCTGTACAAACGCACAATCTAATTTGTGTGGAACTCTCCACAAGTAATATGTTATAATGGTAGAACAGTCAGAAAATTAACGTTGAATAAATACAAAACCAACCACAACCAAAGGAAGTGTTGCAATGGATAAGCACGATTATAGCAGAATCACGCCGGGCGTCAACGCCCTGACAAAAAAACTCGAACGCAATTCCCACATCGATCCTGAGCTCTACAGCAAGTACGATGTCAAGCGCGGCCTGCGCGACATCACTGGGCGCGGTGTCATCGCCGGGCTGACGAACATTGCTGATGTCCACGCCTACGAAAAGGACGCCAACGGCAATACGGTGCCCTGCGACGGTCAGCTGCTCTATCGCGGCTACGACATGCAGGAGCTTGTGCGTGGCATCATCGACGACAAGCGCTACGGCTTTGAAGAGGTCACCTATCTCTTGCTCACTGGCGAACTGCCAAGCGCCACGCAGCTGAACCTTTTCGTTCAGGAGATGAACAACCACCGCGCGCTGCCAGACGGTTTTGTGCGCGATATCATCATGGAAGCGCCAGCCAACGATGTGATGAACGGACTCGCGCGCTCTGTGCTCACGCTCTACACCTACGACGAACGCGCCGACGATATCAGCCTGCCAAATGTCATGCGCCAGTGTCTGCAGCTGATCAGCAGCCTGCCGGTCATCGCTGCGCACACCTATCGCGTCTATGACCACTACCACAACCACAACAGCCTCGTCCTGCACGATCCGGTCGAGGGCCTTTCCCATGCGGAAACCATTCTCTATCTGATCCGTCCGGACAAAAATTTCAGCGAGCTCGAAGCCAAGCTGCTCGATCTCTGTCTCATCCTCCATGCGGATCACGGCGGCGGCAACAACTCTGCGTTCACCACGCGCGTCGTCACCTCCACTGGCACGGACACCTACTCGGCTATCGCCAGCGCGCTCTGCTCTCTCAAGGGACCTCGCCACGGCGGTGCCAACATCCGTGTGCGCCACATGTTTAACGATCTCAAATGCCGCGTCACCGACTGGACCGACGACGAACAGATCGAAGAATATCTGGCAGCCATCCTCGACAAGCGCGCCTTTGACCGCTCCGGTCTGATCTATGGCATGGGACACGCTGTGTATTCCAAGAGCGATCCCCGCGCCACTGTGCTGCGCAGCTTTGTACGCGCGCTTTCGCAGGAAAAAGGCCGCGAAAAAGAATGCGATCTCTACATGAAAGTCGAAGAGATCGCCGGCCGCATGATCGCCGAAAAGCGCAAGATCTACAAAGGCGTCAGCGCCAACGTCGACTACTACAGCGGCTTTGTGTATGACATGCTCAATCTGCCAGAAGAGCTCTACACGCCGCTTTTCGCTGTTGCCCGCATCAGCGGCTGGTGTGCACACCGTCTCGAAGAGCTTTCGCAGAACAGCAAGATCATCCGTCCGGCATATCTCGGCATCGCGCCTCGTCACGACTACGTGCCGCTCAGCGAACGCCACGATTCGCCGTTCCCACCAGCTTATCTGCAGCAGAAATAGATCCATCGGCCAGGGCCAGCCATCGTGCCGGCCCTGGTTTTCTATTGTATCCCGCAGCCAGGAGAAATCCTTCGCCCCGCCTTGACACGTCCTGCGATCTTTGCTATGATAGATATGCTTTTGAAAATCATCTGCGGGTGTGGTTCAATGGTAGAACGGCAGCTTCCCAAGCTGCATACGAGGGTTCGATTCCCTTCATCCGCTTCCTGAGACGGTGTGAATCTTTCACACCGTTTTTTCTTTGCCCGGCTAAAATTTTCCACAAAAAACGCCCAGCACAGTGCTGAGCGTAAAATTATTTTCTACGGTTTAATATTGGCGTTTTGGTTCAAAGCCGTGGTCTTCCAGCGCTTTGATGATCTGCGCGACGTGCTCATGGCCGTTGGTCTCGGCGGTGACTTCGAGCACGACACGGTTGAAACGATCCTTGGCCTTGAACTGGTTGTGATCGAGCCCGATGATGTTGGCGCGCTGATCGGCGAGGATCTTTGCGATCAGGAGCAACTGACCAGGTGCATCCGGCAGTTCAACGCTGAAGGCGAAAATGCGTCCGCTGGTGACAAGACCGGAGCGGATCATCGAGGAAATGGTGACCATGTCGATGTTGCCGCCTGTGACGACGCAGCCAACTTTTTTATTGCGGCTGTTGAGATGGCGCAGCGCAGCCAGTGGCAGCGCGCCAGAGGCTTCGACGACGAGTTTGTGCTTTTCGAGGAGCAAGAGCACAGCTTCCATGATCTCTGTTTCACTGACGGTGATGATGCCGTCGACATATTTCTGCACGAAGTCAAAGGTCAGATCGCCAACCTCGCACACAGCGACACCTTCTGCGCAGGTGGAGGTTTTCGCCAACGGCGTCACTCTGCCGCGCTCGAGCGAAAGCTTCATGCTGGCAGCGCCTTCTGGCTCTACGCCAGTGATGCGAATGTCCGGCTTCAGCGCTTTGGCTGCCAGCGCCACACCGCTGATCAGCCCGCCGCCGCCAACCGGCACGAGGATCTCGTCCAGATCCGGATTTTCGCGCAACATTTCCAGCGCCAGCGTGCCCTGGCCACAGAGCACACCGTAATCGTTGTAGGCATGGACGAAAAGCCCGCCAGTTTCGACAGCAACTTCCAGCGCCTTGCGATAGGACTGGTCATAATTTTCGCCGTGGATGACGACATTGGCGCCTTTTTCCTGGGCGCTCTTGATCTTAATGAGCGGCGTCACTTCCGGCATGATGATCGTGCAAGGGCAGCCGAAATGCTGCGCGGCATAGGCAACACCCTGTGCGTGATTGCCGGCGGAAGCGGTGACGATGCCACGGGCGCGCTCCTCTTCTGTGAGCTGGGAAATGCGGTTGTAGGCCCCGCGGATCTTGAAACTGCCGGTCTTTTGCAGATTTTCCGGCTTGATCCAGACATCGTTGCCAAATTCCTGCGAAAAATAGCTGCTGTGGATCATGCCTGTGTCGCTGATAACGCCCTGCAGACGCTCCGCAGCTTTTTCGATCTCGCTCAAATGTTTTTCTAATACACCTTCAGCCATGTTTTGGCCCCCTTCATTTTTATATTGTCTTAATATAGTCAGTGCCTACAGTATAACACAAGGCTGCTGCGTCTTCAAGCGCCAGAGATATACCGACAGGAATCCGTTTTCTCTGTTATATAATAAGAATCTTTTTGGTCAGAAATGCGTCTGACGCCTTGTTATTTCCCGAGAGATAGCCTATGCTTAAAGTGTACACGAGCTGGAGCTTCTTCCGTGTTTGTGTATAATCGCGATCCTCTGTCTGGCTGGTGCCGGGCCGCCTACCCACGCAGTCTCACACACGATGGGTCTCGATTAACAACCTCTTTTTGGACAGACCGCAATGCATAGTCCCCCCTTTTGTGCCAATCGCGGTCTGTCCTCTTTTTGTGGAAACAAACGTTGTCACCGCCCGCCATTAACGGTATAATAAAGCCAAATGACTATCACATACTAAGCGAGGCAGGTATGAAAAAACACATCAAAGAGATCATCGTTGTAGAAGGCAAAGACGACGTCAGCGCTGTGCGCCGTGCTGTCGACGCCACGATCCTCACGACCAGCGGCATGGGGCTGGCGCATCTGGACGAGATCGCCGCGCTGGGCAAGCGCCAGGGAGCGATCATCCTGACCGATCCAGACGTGCCGGGCACACGCATTCGTCAGCGCATGACAGAGCTGTTGCCGAATGCAAAGCATGCGTTCATCGCGCGCAAGGATGCATGCCATCCTGTGACAGGAAAGGCCGGCGTCGAATACGCCGCGCCGGAAACGATCCTGCGCGCGCTGGAAAAAGCCTACGCAACGAGTGATGCGCCTGAGGCACGCTACACGATGGCCGATCTCATGCGCTGGGGGCTGGCCGGTGCTGCCGGCAGCGCCGCACGGCGCGAACGTTTCTGTGAAACGCTGGCGCTGGGGCACGCCAACAGCAAAACGCTGCTCAAACGCCTCAACAGCTTCGGCGTGGAGGAAGAGATCATCCTGGAAGCGCTGGCGGAATTGGAGGCAGACAATGAATCTGAATGACCGCTTAAAAAAACATCACATCACCCTACAAAAAAAATACGGGCAGAATTTCATCGGCGATCCTGCGCTGCTTGAACGCATCGCCACGGTCTGCGACTGGCAGCCAGGCGATCGCGCGCTGGAGATCGGCCCCGGCGCCGGCACGCTGACTCGGGCCATCGCCCGCGAAGCAGAGGAAGTGCTGGCCGTCGAGATCGACCGCCGTCTGGCGCCGCTGCTTGAAGAAACCCTCGCCGACTGTGCCAATGTGCACCTTGTTTTCACCGATGCGCTGAAAGCAGATCTCGACGCCCTGATGCGCGACACCCTCGGCTGGGATGGCCGCTACAAGCTCATCGCCAATCTGCCATACTACATCACAACGCCGCTGATCATGCACGTGCTCGAAGACAGCGAAAAGGTCAGCGAGCTTGTCATCATGGTGCAGAAGGAAGTCGGCGAACGTCTCTGCGCTGCACCTGGCAGCAAAGCCTATGGCGCTGTCACCGTGATGGTGCAGTACGCCGCCACCGTCGCGCGCGCTTTCGATGTTGGCCGCCATGCCTTTGTGCCGGCGCCGGAGGTGGATTCAACGATCCTCCACCTGATCCCGTACGAAAAGCGCCCGATCCAGGTGCAGAGCGATGCTGTTCTGCGCCGCGTTGTCAAGGCGGCGTTCAGCCAGCGCCGCAAAACGCTGCGCAATTCTCTCTCCAGCCTGGGCTGCGACAAAGCCCTCATCAAACAAGCGCTGGAAGCCGCCAGCATCGAAGATTCCCGTCGCGCAGAAACGCTTTCTGTGGCAGAATTCGTTGCACTGGCGGATGCATTTTACGAAGGAGGTCTCTCATGAACGCACGCGAAACATATCAGGCCTGGTGCGCCCGCACCGACCTTACCGACGCCGAACGCGCTGAACTCGCTGCGCTTGACGCAGACGACGTCGCGCTGAACAAAGCCTTCGGCGCCACGCTTTCCTTTGGCACAGCTGGCCTGCGCGGCATCATGGGCATGGGCACCAACTGTCTCAACCGTTTCACCATCGCCTGGGCCACGGCTGGCATTGCTGAATGGCTCGGCGAGATCGGCAAAAAAAGCCAGCCTGTGGTGATCTCCACCGACAGCCGTCTGAACCACGAAGAATTTGCGCGCACGACTGCCCTCGTGCTGGCGCAGTACGGCATTCCTGTGCTGCTCTGGCGTCAGCCAACGGCGACGCCGATCCTCTCCTGGAGCGTGCGCCATTTTGGCTGCGCCGCCGGTATCATGATCACTGCCAGCCACAATCCACGCGATTACAATGGCTACAAAGCCTACGACGCAAATGGCTGTCAGCTTTTGGCGGAGGATGCTGGCATCGTCACGCGCTATGCCGACGCTTATTTTGGCGGCAAGCCGTTCACTGTCGCGGGCGATTTCGACGCGCTCTGTGCCAGTGGCCAGATCCGTTTGCTTGAAAACGAGCTTGCCGATTATCTGCGCACCATCGAAGAAACGGTGGCGCCGCTGCAAAGCGCTGGCGATACGCTGCTGGCAATCGGCTTCACGCCGCTGCACGGTGTCGGCGGTGCGCCGGTCTGCGCGGTGCTCGATCACTTCGGCATGGATGTGCACGTGGTCGCTGAGCAATTCACGCCAGACGGACATTTTCCAACGATCGCCACGCCAAATCCAGAGCTTCCTGTGGCTTACGACCGTCTCTTCGCGCTCGCCAGCCGCGAAGAGCTCGATCTGCTCATTGCCACCGATCCCGACAGCGATCGTCTCGGCGCAGCGGCTAAGGACGCCGACGGCCAGTGGCATCTGATCAGCGGCAACCAGATGGGCGCACTGCTCATCGATTTTCTCGCAGAAACCCGCGGCGTTCAGCCTGGGGATACGATCATCACGACTACGGTGACCTCCGAGTTTGGCAAAGCCACCGCGCGCGCCTGCGGCTACGAGCTGATCGAAACTTTCACCGGCTTCAAATACATCGGCAACTGTGTGACCGACGTGGTGGAGGATCCGGCCCGTCAATTCGTTCTCGGCTACGAAGAATCCTACGGCTATCTCTACGGCGACCACGCCCGCGACAAAGACGCCATCGTCACCGCCGCGCTCGTCGCCTGCATGGCTCAGGCCGACAAAGCCCAGGGCCGCACGCTGCTCGATCGTCTGGATACCCTCTACAAAAAAGTAGGCTTCTGGAGCGACCGCCTCATCAATCTCGTCTTCGATCCGATCCCAGGACAGGAAGCGGTGAGCGATATCGTGATGCGCGCCCTTCGTCAAGATCCTCCACACACAATTGCAACCATTCCTGTAAATAAATTGATCGATTATCTTAGTGGTATTGATTCTCTCCCTAAAGAAAATATGTTACAATGTATATTGGTCGACGGTTCCGTTGTGTGCTTCCGCCCATCCGGGACCGAGCCAAAAATGAAATGCTACATCAGCGCCTGCGGCGACACCATGGCAACTGCCGACGCTCTGAGTGAAAAACTCGAACAGGCATTTCATTCCTTTGTTGCCCAATTGAAGGAGGATGCATCAAGTTGATACAAGCGGATTTTTCAAACGCTCACACCGACCTCTCCGATCCTGCGCTGGCTGAACGCGTCGCCAAGATCCACGAACGCCTCCACCATCATCCGGACCTCATGTGCGGCTGGGTGGAATATCCATTTCAGGTGTCCGACGCCGCCCTCGAGCGCATCATCGCAGCGGCAGATGCGGTGCGCAATCGCTGCAGCGTCTTTATCGTGATCGGGATCGGCGGGTCCTATCTCGGCACCATCGCCGGCATCAGTCTGCTGCGTCCGCCGTTTGAAAAACGCGGAACCATCGGTAATCCACGCATTATCTTCGCCGGACAGCATCTGAGCAGCGAATATTATAACCATCTCATGGAGATCCTCGAAGATCCTGAAGAAGAGATCTGCGCCTGCATGGTCAGCAAATCCGGCACCACCACGGAGCCAAAGGTGATCTATGCGATCATCAAGGAAGCGCTGGCCAAACGCTACGGCGACAAGCTCAACGAACATATGACGATCATCACCGATCCGCGCTGGGGCTATTGCCACGAGGAAGCAGAGAAAAACAATTTTCCATGCTTCGAGATCCCTGTCGACATCGGCGGGCGCTATTCCGTGCTCACCGCCGTCGGCCTCTTTCCATTTGCCGTTGCCGGCATCGACATCCGCGCACTGATCCGTGGCGCGCGCCAGTCGGCGACAATGTTCATGGAACCGCGCCTGGAATACAACGACTGCTACCAGTACGCAGCCACGCGCTATCTACAGTCGCAGGCCGGCAAACGCATGGAGATCTTCGAAGTGTACGAAGGCAATCTGCTCTATTTCACCGAATGGCTGCGCCAGCTCTTCGCAGAAAGCGAATGCAAGGACGGCAAGGGCCTCTTCCCAGCCACCATGCAGATGACCACCGATCTCCACTCCCTGGGACAATTTCTCCAGGAAGGCCGACAGGATTTCATCGAAACAGTGCTTTTTGTTGAACACATCGAAGACAAGATCAAGATCCCGGCAGGCGTCGCCGGCAGCTGCACCAGCCTGCACTGCCTCAACGGCATCATTCGCCACAGCGTGCTCACCGCGCACCAGGAAAACGCCACACCGAATATCCTGCTCAACATCAGCGAATTTTCGGCCTTCACCTTCGGTGAGCTGGTCTATTTCTTCGAAAAAGCCTGCGCCATGAGCTGCTATCTGACCGGCGTGGACCCATTCAACCAGCCAGGTGTGGAAAACTACAAAACCGAGCTCAAGGCTCGCATCGATTCCATGATCAATGCCGAGCATCATGAGCATGCTTAACCAACCATAACAAAGGAGGGTGTTCCATGAGCTATCAGGCATTATACCGCGTCTATCGTCCTCAGACTTTTTCCGAGCTGATCGGACAGGACGCCATTTCCCAGACGCTTTTGAACGCCCTCCGTCAAAACAGACTCGCCCATGCTTATCTGTTCTGCGGACCTCGCGGCACCGGTAAAACGAGCACCTCAAAGATCCTCGCGAAAGCCGTCAACTGTCTCGATCCGCAGGACGGCGAACCCTGCAACGCCTGCGAAAACTGTCGTGCCATCAACGAAGACCGTTTTCTCGACGTGATCGAGATCGACGCCGCCTCCAACCGCGGCATCGACGAGATCAGAGGCATCCGTGAGCAGGTGCGCTTTACGCCAAGCATGGGCAAACGCAAAGTCTACATCATCGACGAAGTGCACATGCTGACGACAGAAGCCTTCAACGCGCTCTTGAAAACATTGGAGGAACCGCCGGAGCATGTGCTTTTTGTTTTGGCCACGACGGACCCGCAAAAAGTGCCAAAGACCGTGCTCTCGCGCACCCAGCGTTTCGATTTTCACCGCATCCCGACGCCCGTGCTCGCCGCGCATCTGCGCGAGATCTGTGACCGCGAAGGCATCGACGCCGACGACGAAGCGCTCTCGCTGATCGCCAAAAATGCCGCTGGCGGCATGCGCGACGCCATCAGCCTGCTCGATCAGACGATCGCCTTTGCCGGCGACCAGATCGACCGCCATGCCGTCACGCAGATGATCGGCGGACTCGACGACGACACGCTGCACACCCTCGTCGCTGCACTCCAAAGCGGCGACACCGCAGCACTCATGCAGCAGCTCGAGAATCTGCTCTACAGCGGCAGCGACAGCCGCGCACTCATGCACAGCCTGCTCGCCTATCTGCGCGATCTCCTGCTCGTGCGCGTCGGCTCCACCGCCGACGGCAGCACACCGAGCGAAGCCCTGCGTCAGCAGGCCGCCGGTTTCAGCCTGCGCCAGCTCGAACAGCTTCTCGCCAAAGCCGCCGAAGCCGAGCGTGACATGCGCATCGCTCCTGACGGCGAGCTCGTGCTCGAACTCACCCTCGTGGAAATGGCGCTGCTCCTTGCTGGCGAAAGTCCAGCGCAAAGCGCGCCACAAGCGCGCGCCCATCTTCCAGCAGCCGGCAACGCACCTGCTGCAAAGCCGCAGCCTGCAGGACGACCACAGACCACGCACGCCGGCGAAACGCCAGCCAGCGACAGCAACAGCGCAGCAAATGAAAGCACAGCGCCAGTCGCCGCAGCAGATGCAGACGACGCCGCAACCCTCGACAGTCTGCGCCGTCTCTGGCCACAGGTCGTCGAAGCCCTCAAAGACGTGAGCATCCGCATCCACGCCTTTGTCAAACCCGCCGAACTCGTGCGCTACGAAGCCGGCACCCTCACCCTGCGCTGGCCGCGCGGCGCCATCTTCAACTGCAAACAGATGCGCCTGGCCGACAATCAGAAGATCCTTGCCGACACGCTCGCCGTACGCTGGCCGCATCCCGTCCATTTCAACTGCGAGCTCGAAGCAGAAGAGCATCAGGAACCATCCATCGATCTCACCAGCGCCATCCACCAGGTTTTTGGTGAGGACGTACCCATAGAAATTCACTGACAAAAATCAACACACCTTAAAGGAGGCCCAATTATGGCTAATATGCAAAACATGATGAAACAGATGCAGAAAATGCAGCGCAACATGGCGCAGCTCCAGGAAGAGCTCGCCAAAACCCCAGTCGAAGGCACCGCCGGCGGCGGCGTCGTCAAAGTCACCGTCAATGGCGCCAACCAGATGCTCGCCATCGAGCTCGCACCAGAAGTCGTCGATCCAGACGATATCGAAATGCTCCAGGATCTCATCGTCGCTGCCACCAACGACGCCGTCGCCAATGCGCAGAAGCTTTCTGAAGAACGCATGGGCGCCCTCACCAAAGGCATGAAGCTGCCAGGCGGCATGGGCGGGCTCTTCTGATGCAGCCCTACCAGGACGCCATCGGCGAGATGATCGACGCATTTGCGCGACTGCCCGGCATCAGCCGCCGCGGCGCTGAGCGTCTCACCTATCATCTGCTGCAGCAGCCTGAGGAAGTCTCCGACACCCTCGCCAATGCCATCGCCCACGGCCGCCACAGCATCCATTACTGCAAACGCTGCTTCAATCTCACCGACGAAGAGCTCTGCCCGATCTGCAAAAGCAGCAAGCGCGACAAGCACCGCGTCTGCGTCGTTGAAGAAGCCCGTGACATCATCGCCATCGAACACAGCGGAGCCTGGAAAGGCCTCTACCACGTTCTCGGCGGTGTCATCAGTCCAATGGATGGCGTCGGCCCGGACCAACTCCACATCAAGGAGCTTCTCGCCCGCATCGATGAAGAAGGCATCGAGGAGATCATCCTCGCCCTCAACGCCAGCGTCGAAGGCGAAGCCACCACCCTCTACCTGATCAGCCAGCTTCACACCAAAGATGTCAAGGTCAGCCGCATCGCCCAGGGACTTTCAGCCGGCAGCGACATCAAATACGCCGACCAGATGACATTATCGCGCGCAATCGAAGGAAGAACTGAAATTAACTATTGACAAACGAACCATAATCATGTATTCTATAGAAGTGCTCGTGAGAGTACTTTCGCGGATGTGGCGGAATAGGCAGACGCGTACGTTTCAGGTGCGTATGCCGCAAGGCGTGTGGGTTCAAGTCCCTCCATCCGCAGCAAGCGCTGACCAAATGGTCAGCGCTTTTTTGTGCGCACAAATATTATTCACAAAAAATCATTGAGCGATCTCCTGTTGCAGGATATAATAAAACTACTATTTATATAGAAAGAAGTGGTGTCGAATGACAAAACTCAACGAAGTATGGCTCCATGCAAAGCCAGTAGATCGCGACGTTTGCATGGAGTAAAAATCGTCGCATAATCAAGATGCTGGCTTTGCTGCTTGACGATCATCTCAAGGAGGAAGCCCGCATGAAATACATCAATGCAAAAGATCTTCTTCCCGATGCGCTGGTCAAAGAATTGCAGCGTTATGTGCAAGGTGGCTATCTATATATCCCAGCCGACCAGGCGCAGAAAAAGCGATGGGGAGAAGCTTCTGGCTATCGACAGGAATTACAGCAACGGAACCGCAAAATCGTAGAGGAATTTCAAAACGGAAGCTCTATGGAAGCGTTGGCGGAAAAATATTTCCTGTCTGTATCGGCCATTCGCAAAATCATCTATCAGAAATGAACAGGCAGGAGCGGCAAAAATGCAGCTCCTGCTTTTGTGTTGTATACAGATTGCTTCGGTATTATCTGGTGGATAGAAGCGCTACCACGCGAGCAGTATGCTATAAGAAAAAATATCTGCAAGAGGAGGAAACAACCATGTGTACACGATTCGTCTATCGCGGTGATGATGTGATCACTGGATTCAATTTTGATATCGACCTTGACGTATGGAATCACAAAATCATAAAGGAGAAGGACTGCTTCTATATCGGCATCCTGCGTCCTGATGGCGTGCGCCACTCCTATCACGGCGTGAACCGCAACGGAAATGTCGGAACCTTGTTGTATGTTCACGGAAATCCGGAAGGAGTCTATCCGGATGGCAAAGACTGCACGACGATCGCAGACCTGACGGAGCAGTTTGTTCAAGCAAAGATCACTTTTGACGATGCACTGCAGCTGCTGCGGAACCGAAAGATCGTTTACGCTCCAGATGCCACCATGCAAGCCCTGCTGTCTGACCAGCAGGGGCGAACACTGATCATTGAGCCCGGCGTTGGCTGGCGGGAAGAGCGTGGCCGTTACGCGCTGATCACAAATTACTCTGTCCTTGCGCCGGAAAGCACGCGCCCCTTCCTTGTGCCGGGAGATGACCGCTACGAAAGGGCTGCGCAACTTCTGAACACATTTGGAAAACAGTTCACCGTCACTGATGCGTTTTCTGTTCTGCAGGCTGTCCGCCAGGAAGGAATGTGGGCAACCAGAGTTTCGTTCGTTTATTCAGCAACGGAGCGCGCTGTTTATTATGTGCAGAACAACGATTTTTCGCAGATCAAACGCCACGCATTTTCACAGCCTTGAAAGGACAAAAACCATGAATCCAGAATGCATTTATCCGCGCACAGACGACCACGACACCGTTTATTTGAAAAATGTCATCAACAATCCTAACATCTGCGTCGGAGATTTTACCATCTACAACGATTTTGTCAACGACCCGCGACAGTTTGAGAAAAACAATGTGCTGTACCACTATCCGATCAACCACGATAAACTTGTGATCGGAAAATTTTGCTCCATCGCCTGCGGCGCAAAGTTTTTGTTCACCAGCGCCAACCACACACAAACGTCCTTATCCACCTATCCATTCCCGATCTTTTTTGAGGAATGGGGACTGGATGTCCAGGACATCACAACTGCCTGGGACAATAAAGGAGATATTGTCATCGGCAACGATGTGTGGATCGGTTATGAGGCGGTGATCCTATCCGGTGTTACCATTGGAGATGGTGCGATCATTGGCACGCGCGCCATTGTAACAAAAGATGTGCCGCCTTATACGATTGTTGGCGGCGTTCCCGCGAAAACGATCCGCAAACGTTTCGCGGAGGACACCATCTCAGCTTTATTGGAGGCCCGATGGTGGGACTGGCCCGAAGAAAAAATCAAGCAGCATATTCCAGCCATCCAGGCTGGAAGGATTGACCGTTTACCGTCCGAATACATTTGAAGCTGCCTCTGCGGTGATATGGTCGACGCTTTTTTTGTGCGCACAGATATGTTACACTTATGGTAGAACGGTTGCTTTCTACAGGAGGGAGAAAACGATGAGCGAAACATCGATCTTATATCATGGCAGCAAAACGATCGTAGAATCACCAGAGATCCGTATCCCGAAATACAACAAGGACTTCTACTTTAGATTTTACTGCACACTGCTGCCGGAGCAAGCCATTCGTTGGGCAACGCGCTTTGATGGCGTTGGCTATTTGAATACGTATCGGTTCACGCCAGATCCTGCTCTGCGTATTAAGCGCTTTCCGGAAATGACAGAAGAATGGCTGGATTTTATCGTCGCCTGCCGCCTAGGACGTGCGCATGATTACGATATCGTAGAAGGTCCTATGGCCAATGACACGATCTTCAACTATGTACAGAATTTCGTCGACGGAAAAATCAGCCGTGAGGCGTTTTGGGCGCTGGCAAGATTCAAACATCCAACGCATCAGATCAGCTTCCATACTGCGCGTGCTCTGGCTACGTTGACATTTCTACAGGCAAAGGAGGTTCGTGATGAAAAATAACAGCGCGCTTTTTTACACCTGCAGCCTCATCGAGTTCATCGGCCGACAACAGAAACTGCCGCGCTGCGAAGTGGTGCGCGCGCTGGGCGAAAAAGCGATCGCACGCATTTATGCCTACGCGGATGTTTTTCACTGCGAGCCGATCGAGAAAACAGCCGATGATTTTATCACTATGCGCGAGGTGCCTGTCGGCGATTTCGACAACGTCGGCGCCTGCCGTTACACGGTGCCGGATTACTGGACGATTGGCGAGGTCTATGCGCGACTGATCGAAGATGTCTGCGGCGACGACGAAGCGCAGATCATTCCACGGCTGATCGAAGTCTACACTTCCTGGATCGATGCTGCCATCTCCAACTACAATACAGATTTCTACTACCAATCCCGCGATTACATCTACGCCTGCTACGAGGCTGGCGAGATCTGCGCGTAAACTGCGCCCGCTGGCGAAAATCGCCAGCGGGCTTTCGTTTCTCAGGCGGCGAAAATTTGCGCTAATTTTCCAGGCATGATATAATATATAGATGTCTCACAAGAGAGGAGTGTGAATGCATGAGCCCGCGCAAATCTTCTGCGCCTACAAAAAAACGGTCGTCAGGAACGCGCACTGCGAACGCGCGCAAAAGCGCGACGACGTCGCACAAAGCGCACAAGCCGTCGGCCGCTGCCAAACGTCGCCCGGCGAAACGTCGCAAGCCGCGGCGGGCAGACACGGTGATGAACACGTTCGTCTTTGCGATCGCGGTGTTTTTGGCGCTGTGTGCGATCAATCTGATCGGCCTGACGGAATATGTGGAACAGCCAAAAAGTGCGGATGTGACCTACCAGGTGGGGGATCCGTCCAGCTTTTTCAACGCGCTGGGGCCGATCGCCGAAAAATACGACGACACGGGTCTCTATCCTTCGGTGATGCTGGCACAGGCGGCTTTGGAAAGTAATTTTGGCGAGTCTCAGCTCTCATTCGATTATAATAATTATTTCGGCATCAAAGCCCACGGTCATCACCGCAGTGTTAAACTTGCGACAACGGAATACTACGACGGCACAGAAACGACGATCCGCGATTATTTCTGTGTCTACTCAAGTCCGGCAGACTGCTTCGAGGACTATGCCGAGCTCATTGTCTCCAACGAAAATTATGCTGACGCTGTCGGCGCCAAATCACCGGCGGTCGCTGCGCGTGCGCTGCAGGAAGGCGGCTACGCGACGGATCCGTATTACGCCAGCAAGGTGATCTCGGTGATCAACGAATACAATCTCACACGTTTCGACCCGATGGAGACGCCTGGCAGCCAAAAATCTGACGCGGCGTCCTCCGAGACGACCTCTGAGGAAGGAGAGGGCAAATAATGGCACAAAAGCTCTGGACGCGCCCATTCATCATGATCATGGGCATCAACTTTCTGATCTTTCTCAGCTTCAACATGATCAACCCGTCGCTGCCGCTGTATTTCCAAGATCTCGGCATCAGCGAAACGATGACGGGGGTCTGCATCAGTATTTTCACGGTGGGCTCGGTGATCATCCGCCCGATCGCCGGAGATGTGCTGGACCATTTCGGCCGCCGTGGTGTTTTCTTCATTAGTATGATCCTGCTCGCGGTGCTGATCTTCTGCTACTCGTTCATGACGACGATCGCATTGATCCTGATCCTGCGCGTGCTCCACGGGATCGACTGGAGCTTCGCTTCGACGTCGACCTCCACGATCGCCACGGACATCATTCCGCGCCATCTCACCGGCACAGGCATCGGCATCTTCGGCATGTCGATGTCGCTGGCGCTGGCTGTGGCGCCGGCGCTGGCAGTTGAGCTCATGGACAGCGTCGGTTTTGCGACCATGATCCACATCAGCTCGGCTTTTCTCGTGGTGGCGTTGGCGCAGGGATTTTTCTTCCCGTTCGACCGCACGCTGCAGCAGGAAACGCCGGTGGAGCGCCAGTCGAAAAAGCGCGACAAACGCGACATTTTTGAAAAAAGTGCTGTGCTGCCGGCGGTGATCATGGGCTTTATCACCCTCACAATGAGCGCCGTGACAACCTACGTGCCACTCTATGGCACAACCCTCGGCCTCGGCAACACGGGCTATTTCTTCACGATCTACGCCATCGGGCTGCTGCTCGTGCGCGCCTTCATTGGCCACGCCATCGATCGCTTTGGCGTCATCGCGACAACGCTGCCATCCCTCGTTTTCATGCTGGCAGCGATGCTGCTCCTGGCGTTCGCGCAAAATCTGCCGATGCTCCTTTTGAGCGGTTTTCTCTACGGCTCTGGCTTTGGCGGCGCACAGACGACGATGCAGAGCCTGTCTGTGATGAACGCGCCAAGCGAGCGTTTCGGCGCTGCCAACGGCACCTTCTTCATCGGCTTTGACCTGGGCATCGGTTTTGGCGCGCTGCTGGCTGGCACGCTCAGCGACATGCTCGGTTTCCGCATGATGTATCTGCTGCTCATTATCTTCATCGTCATCGCCACGGTGCTCGTTCTGCGCTTCCATCCGTCGAAAAAATCTACCATATGATATAGAAAGGAACTTTCCATGAAATACCTCATCGCATCCGATCTCCACGGCAGCGGCTCCTGCACGCGCCAGCTGCTTGAGCGTTTCGCCGCAGAAGGCGCCGACATGCTCGTGCTCCTCGGCGACCTGCTCTACCACGGCCCACGCAACAATCTGCCTGGCGAATACGATCCCAAGATCGTCAGCGCCCTCCTGAACGAACACAAGGAACACATCATCGCCGTGCGCGGCAACTGCGAAGCGGAAGTCGACCAGATGATGCTCGAATTCCCATGCATGGCCGACTACACCTATCTCTGGCTCGAAAACACGCCGGTTTTCGTCACCCACGGCCATCGCTACAACAACCACAGCCTGCCGCCGCTGGCCACTCCGCGCACGATCCTGCTCCACGGCCACACCCACATTCCGGCCAACGAAACGTTTTCCACCCATCGCTACATGAACCCAGGCTCCACCACCCTGCCAAAGCAGGGCAGCCCGCAAAGCTACATGCTCATCGATGGCAACGACGTTTACTGGAAACATCTCGCCGACGGCACCGTCTACATGCAGGATGTGCTGAACAAAGAAGAATAACAACAAAGCGCAGTCACCGCGACACAACGTCGCAGGGACTGCGCTTTTTTCATAGTCCGCCGTAATCGAAATCCGGCGCCGACTCGCGCTGACTTTCTTCCTCCAGCGCGCGGATGCGCTCGTCGTAGCCGCTGAGCGCCGAAAACGCTGCAAACTGAGCGGCGCGTTTTTCGCGCGACATCGGCGGATGACGCTTGGATACATGGTGGGGTTTGTGCAAGATCGCTTCATATCGTGGGTTCATGCTTTGTGACCTCCTATCTGTGCATTGCGCTGCATGGCGGTGGCGCCATCTTCAAGACTGGTGGCGCGCAGCAGGATATTTTTGCCGAATCGCGCCTTGAGCGAGAGCACCGTTTCCTGCACGCGCCGCTCCCGCGCGCGGACGTCTTTCTCTGTCTGCGGCTGCGCGTCGAAAAGGCTCAGCTGGCGCGGCGTGGCACGGCGGTCGTTCTCGCGCAGAACATGGCAGGCGTCGATGGTGATGCGCCGGATCAGCAGCGAGGGATCGACGATGCGGTCAAAGAGCGCCGCCGTGGCTGTGATGATGTCCTGCGACGACGCGCTGTGGCGCTCCAGATGGACGGTGCCGTGCGCATGCTTGGGCACAGCGCGCCCGTAATGATCGATGTGGAGCTCGCCGCGATACGTGCTGCCTGGGCCAATATTCGCCACGTCGTAGCCGATCGTGAGCACCAGCTGGTCGGTGAGCACATGCTTGCGCACAAGATCCAGCGCCATCTGCTCAGCCATTTCCAGCGTCACAAGCCGCGCTTTTTCGGCGCTGTAGGGCTCGTGCAGCACCTGTCCGGAGCTCAGGCTGTTGTTCTGCGGCTGATAATTGCGGATCTCCGCCAGCGTCGCCGGTTCCCAGCCCCAGGCATGATCGATCAACAGCTCTGCGCCAACGCCGAAGAGCTTGTAGAGCTTCTCTTCGTTATAAAACGCCCCCTCCGCACCCTCAGAGCAGAGCGCGATATCGCCCATCGTGTAGATGCCGAGCTTCTCCAGCCTGCGCGCCGTGCCTCGCCCAACGCGCCAGAAATCCGTGATCGGGCGGTGGTCCCAGAGCGTCTCGCGAAAATGCTGCTCATCGAGCACCGCCAACCGCGCACCCTTGGCGTCAGCCGGCATGCGCTTGGCGAGAATATCCATCGCCACCTTTGCCAGAAAGAGATTGGTGCCCACGCCAGCCGTCGCCGTGATGCCTGTCTCTGCGTGCACCCTATCCACGAGAAAACGCGCCAGCTCCCACGGCTCCATGTCATACGTCCGCAGATACGGCGTCACATCGATGAAGACCTCGTCCACCGAATACGGTACCATATCCTGCGGCGCAATATAGCGCAGGTAAATGCTGTAGATCTGCAGGCTCACCTCCATGTAGCGCGCCATGCGCGGCGTCGCCACGATCGGCTCCAGCGCCAGGCGCGGATTTGCGTCCAATTCCTTCGCATCTGCCGAAGCGCCGGAAAGTGGCGCCCGCGCCTTCGTTTTTCGCCAGGCGTTGATCTCTTCGACAGCGCGATTCACTTCGAACAATCGCGGCCGCCCGCCAACGCCCATCGCCTTCAGGCTCGGCGTCACCGCCAGACAGATCGTCTTGTTCGTGCGCGACGCATCCGCCACGACCAAATGGGTCGCCAGCGGATCCTTCCCTCTGTCCACACATTCCACCGAGGCATAGAATGATTTCAGGTCGATCGCCACATACCAACGCTGCATCTCGCTCCCTCCAATCGAACATATGTTCGCTTTTCTCTATGGTATCACAGATTTCGCCTGGATTTCAAGAACATATGTTCGTTTTTTGTGAAAAATTTTGGCCGCCGTCTCTCCGCAGAACAGAGAAACAGCGGCCAAGATCTTTCAGCGTGCGCGGCGACGTTCCAGCACCGCCGGCGCCGTTTCGCGCAAAAGGAGCACGCCGCCAGCCACGAGGAACGGCAGCAAAATGAGCAGATGCATCACCTGGCTGGTTCCCACCGCGCCAGAGATCATCCCGGCGACGACCGGCGCAACCACTCCGCCCATACATTCGCCACAGGCCGGCGTGAACGATGTCGCGCTGGCGACAAGCGATTCCGGCACCGATTCGCTCGGGATCACCGAATTGCAGATCGCCATCGCCCCGCTCATGAAACAGGACGCGCCTGCCAACGCCAGCGTTTGCCCCAGGCTCGAAAGCGGCGGCAGCACAAACGCCGCATAGCACGCGCCGCCCAGCACCGCCGCCAGAACGACGGTGGTTTTGCGGCCGAGTCGGTCGGAAACGAACGGCGCGCCAAATTCGCCGATGAATCCGCCGCCGCCAAATCCTGCGAAGATCGCGCCTGCAGCCACCGCCGAAAGCGCCCGTGCTTCCATCAGATAGAGGATCGTATAGGCAGCGACTGTGAAATACCACATCATCGCCAGACAGGCCAGCACCGTGCTCAGCACCACATTGCGATGGCGCAGAAGCGCGCGAAAGCTCTGCTTGTCACCGCTCGTCGTCTCGCTGCTGCGCGGGATCCCACGCCCGCAGACAAAGAGCAGCAGCGCGCCCAGCGCCAAGAGTCCTGCGATCACAAGATAGCTCCCGCGCCAGCCAACCGCCGTCGCAGCAAGCCGCGTGAACACCACCGCACCGATCGCCGAACCGATCAGCGTGTAGCTCGACTGCGCTGCGCCGTAAAAGAGGCCGCGCTTTTCCGGCGCGCTCTGCTCAGCGAGAAACGACAAACTCGCCGGCACGATCGCGCCGCAGCCAAATCCAGCCAGCGCCGTCAGCACATAGAGCAGCGCCACCGAACCAACTGCTGCCGAAAGCCCGAAGGCCACAGCCCCCAGCACCAATCCCGGCACCATCAGCCGCACCTGGCCAATGCGATCGGCCAGCGGACCATTCACAAGGATCGACAGTGTCCAGAAAAACGCGAGCGTCCCTGTAAGATAGCCATTGTGCGCTGTGCTCAGCGCAAACGTCTCGGAAAAATACGGAAAGAGAAACGAGATGCCGTTGTGCACCAGCCCGATCACCGACCAGGCCAGCATCATCAACAGCAGCGCCCGCCATTGATAAGGATGGGATCGCATAGCTTCACCTCCAGAAAAACTGCCCTCCGTCAACGGCGGAGGGCAGCGATCTGATCATCGTCAATGAATGTAGATGAGATCCATCATGTTCCAGTATGGCACCAACAGCGCAAAGACGATCACGAAGTTCAAAATGATCTTGAAGATCATCGCCTTCACAAAATGCTTCATCTTGATCATGCCAAACGCAAAGACGAGCAAGTACAGCGCATATTCATAAGGGAATACGATCTGGTCCAAACCACTGGTGACGATGAAGTACACCGTCGTTGGATCGATGCCGAGATTGATGGCGATCTCTGTCAGCGGTTGCGTGAACGCAGCCATCATAGCCAGCGGTGTGAGCAGGAAATTGCAGAGGAAGAACAAGAGCCAGCAGAACAGGAAGAACACATAGCAGCTCTTTCCTTCGAGCACAGGCAGTGCATACGTCGAAACCGCTGCACCAACGCCGAGGCTGCCGGCAACGTTACCGATCGACAAGCAGCCAGCGATGAAGAAAATGAAGCCCCAGTTGATCTTGTACACATCCTGGTCGTTCATCAGATCCACGCCCGGCAGGAAGCAGAGGCAAGGAACGATCGCGAACAGCCAGCCAGGTTCCAGCCCAGTCAGGCTGGAAGTGACGAGCAGCGCAAAGAGGATCAGCAGGATAACGAGCGCCTTCTTTTCGTCCTTGCTCATGCTGCCCATTTTGTTCAGTTCGCCGCGGAAATAATCTTTCCCGTTGATCTGTTCTTCAGGACGGAACAGCACCAGACAGAGCACACCAAGCCCAACAGTATAGAGCACCATTGGCAGCTGATGCTGGATAACTTCGAACCAGCCGATGCTCGCAGGACCGCCGGAAGACTGTCCCAGCCCGATCAGGATCGCCAGGTTGGAGCTGTACAGCCAGTTCATCGGCGTCAGCGCGCTGAACGCAGCCGCCAGCATGATCCCGGCAGAAGCCTGCCCCGGTTTCAGATTCATCGCGCGGCAAACGCCATACGCCAGCGCCGCCATCGGGATGATCGAGTTGTCCATGATGAAAAGGTTCATGATCACGCCAGCCAGGATCAACCCCATGACAATGCCCTTGTAACTCGCCCCAGTGAGCAGGATGCAGTGATAAGCGATGCGCTTCATGAGCTGTGTTTTTTCCAGCACCAACGACAGGATCAGTGCGCCGATCATCATCCATGGCACATAATTCAGCCAGGCTGAGAAAACGACATCCCCCGGCGCAATGCCGAGCACCACATACGCCACAGGCAGCGCGATCGCGACGCCTGTTTGTGGCAGAGAATCGGTAGCAAAAGAAATGATTGCGATGAGTGTGATGACAAGGAACAATCTAAAATCCGCCGTGAACACATCGTTCGTCGGCACCAGGAAAATAAACAGTGGCAGCAGCACAGTGATCGCCAGTTTGATCAGATCATTGCGGCTGCGTCCCCATAATACAGTATTACTCGACATGATTTTCTCCTTTCCTTATATAGCGGAGCGGGGAGCGCCCCCGCTCCGTTTGCAATCGTCAGAACAGATCGCCCGCGTTTTCGTCGTCATCCTCCGTGACGCAGGCAGCCATTTCGCTCGTGTAGCCCAGCGCTTCCGGCACAGTCGTGATGTTTTCGAGCATCCCTTCCGCAGCGCCCGGCATGCGGAACGTCATGCAGTCAACGCGTTCCACCGGCGTTTCCACAGGCTTTTCAAGCTGTGGCACATAATCGTATGGATAGCGATAAGCGCGATAGATGTATGGGCTTCTGGACAGATGATCGAATGGCGCACGATATTCCCAGACAATCTCCTTCTCCGGCGTCACCTCGAAGAGACGGCAGAAGCAGCCCTCCGTGATCAGCGTGTTGCCGTTTGGCAAACGCTGCGCCGCGCTGATGAGCTGGCTGTAGAACGTCGTGTTGTTCGTCAGGCCCATCATCCCCTGCTCGCTATCGCTGCCCACATAGCTCCAGACCACCTTCAGCGTCGTTGGATCGATCTCCAGCACACGGCTGTGATCGCGCTTGTCCACCTTCGTGCCGTCGACACTCATGCGATCCGGAAGACCGTAGCCAGCCCAGCCACCGTTGTCAAAGATCAGGATATTCCCTTCGCCCGGCAGCCCCTGTGGGATCATGTGCACATGATGCTGACCAATGATCTGGCCAATCTTGCGCGACTCCTTCGTCTCCGTAAAATCCGGACCCAGCTTCCAGACAATCTTGCCTGTTTCCTTGTCGATGATCGCCAGGATATTCGCTTCGCGCGCATCCCAGATGATGTTTTCCGGCTTAAAGCGTTCGTCGCCAGCGTCGTACCATTTATTTGGCCCCAGCACACTCATCGAATTGATGTGCATCCAGTCGCCAAGCTCGCCATTGTTCGTGAAATGCTGGTTCGGATTGCGGAAGAGCACATTCTTCGCCGCCTGAGAAAATCCCAGTTCGCGGAAATGATCGCTCACATGCCATTCCCAGACAATATTGCCTTCCCAGTCCACCTCAATGAACACATCGTCCAACAGCCGCTTGTCGCTGATCTTGTGGTCGTGGATCGTTTCGTGGCAGAGGATCAGCGTGTTGCCGCCATCCGTCTTGCTCTCCATCCCCGGCACATAATAGCCAACCGGATTTCCCTCGCGCTGGTAATCGTGATGCTGGCGCGCCATCCACATCGGCTCCTTGCCCTCGTCCTCAATGTATTCCTTGTGGTCAAATTTCCACACAACATTGCCGTCCCAGTCCAGCTGCGTCACATCCGTCTGGTCCTGATAGGAAAACGCACTGTCGCGTGCGCCCAGCGACCCCAGCACATAACCGCCCGGCAGCAGCTTGTTTGGAAAGCCCTGGAAATCCTTCCACACCTTCACAACGCGCCCATTCATATCGATCAGGATCGCGCCAATGTCGTCGATCGGAAACAGCGTGTACCCGTTCCACGCCTTTTCCGGATCATAAATCGTTGTCCCCGTAGGATAAATAGTTGGTCTGCCCATGAAAATTACCTCCGTTTCTTTGATAAGCTCATTTTATGCCATCCATCGCCAGCCAACCATAACGGCCGTTAAACTTTCCGCAAAAATTCCCCGAAAATTCGCGCGAAAAAAGCCAGCCCTCACAGGCTGGCAAAATCTCAGTCATATTTCATTTTCCGCGTCCCGTCCAGATACTCGTGCAGCGCCTCCGTGTCGCGCAACAGCCAACCCTCCGCCGTGCGCACCACCACACCCTCGCGCTTCAGCGCGCTCATGATCCGCGACACCGTCACACTGTGCATGCTCAGATGCTTCGCGATCTCCACATTGTTGAATTTTTTCGGCAGCACCAAACCTTCCGCGCGCTCCAGCCCGTGCGTCAGCAGAAATTCGCACACCAACTGCGGCGCCTTCAGATCGCGCTTGTGCATCATCAGCGACTCCATCTCGTCAAAGAGATCGATCGCCATCGTCAGCGCCTCCGCCAACAGCTCCGGGTGCTCGCCAAGATAGCGCATACACACCTCCACCGGCACCCGATAGCACACACAATCCTCGATCGCGATAAAATCATCGCTGCAATAACCATTGAAACGCGAATCGTAGATTTCCAGCAGCCCCACGATCGATCCCGTGATCTGACCACCAACCTTGATCGTGTTGATCATCTCCGAGCCATACGGCGTCAAAACCTCCCGCTTCACCTCGCCCTTTTTCAGATAGTACACATACGGCATCGGCTCCCCGCGCCGCAGCAGATATTCCCCCTGCTTAAACCGGCACGTCGTCACGCCCGGCAGATCCCGAAACAGCATAACCATCGCTCCCTTCTACCGTCATCATAGCGCATCCCCGTCCCGCACGCAACGCAAAATCCCCTCGCTCACCGGGAAATTTTCGCCCACAACATACGAAAAACCCCGCGACGAAATTTCGTCACGGGGTTTGATTCACTCAGTCAGAGCATGGTCGTCAAAGACGATTAGCTCTGGAATACAACACTGGCGGTAAGGTTATCAGCATTGTAGAGTGGGGTTACTTCGAAGCCCATAGCTTCAGCAGCGAAACGGATTGGAACATAGGTACGATCGCCCTGAATAACAGGTTCGGTATCCATAGTCATTTCTTCGCCGTTGACGGTATAGGTGGTTTCGTCAATAGTCATTACAACGGTCTGTTCGTTATAGTTAATGGTTACAGTACGAGCATCATTATCCCAGATAACTTCTGCATCGAAGCCTTCCATCAGGGCACGGAGAGGAACCATGGTTCTCCAGTTGCTGTCAACATAAGGAGCTGCATCCATTTCGAAGAGCTGCTTGTCAACAACATACTGGGAAGCACCAATAGTCATGGTTACTTCATGATGAGCAATACCGAGGCCTGCCCCAACAGTGTATTCGAGAGTACCGGAGTAGATTCCGTTATTACTTCTATCCTGGATAACTACAACGATGTCTGCAGTAGTATCTTCAGTAGAATAGATGCTGATTTCGCCTTTGCCACTGATGACATTTGCACTGTCATACTTGACATCTACAATCGCATCTTCATTGCTCTGATCATCAACATAAGCAGTTACGATTTTGCCTGCTACCTGAGCAACACTGCCATCTTCCTTAACAACAGAAACGGTGACATCGTTCCATTCATTAGCATTGCCTTCAGTTGGATCAAATTCAAGACTCAGGTCATTATAGGAGTCAACCACAGTCAGTTCAGCAGTAGCATTAGCAGCGCTGTTAGCAGCAAATGCTTTTACAGTTACGAGTGTACCGAGCAGAGATTCATTATCAGCTCTGTCGAGCTTCGTATAGAAGGTCAAGGAATCGGTAGCACCATCAACGCGAGTATCTTCATCGATTACGGCTTTACCATTAGCACCAAAGAATACCTGATCGGCTTTAATCTTCAGGCCATTTTCGTCAACATATTTAGCAGTTACTGTTACTTTCTGACCAAGGGTTACCTGATCATCAAGAACAACTTCTCTACCAGTGCTGTTATCCTTTGCAATCATGTCAAGTTCGAGATCCTGAACAGTGCCAAATTCAGCAACATAGAAAGTAGCTTCAGCATAATCAGCACTAGCAAGTGCTACACGAACAACATATTTACCAGGATAGAGGTCATTACCATTGTCCCCATTAACATATCTTAAGGTGTAAGTATCACCAACAGCAACCAGTTCTAATTCATCTGCATCCAGATCGGATTTCTTAGGCTGTTCGGTGATCGAAACAGTCTGGCTATGCTTAGCATCATTCCAAGTATGAGCAGGTTCATTAGCAATTACATCGCCACCAGTTAATACATTGCCAGCTTTATCGGTTAAAGTAAACTGCACAGCATCCTTAAAGGTATCAGCACGATCTGCCTGATGATCACTGTCGGTAGTAGCAAGAACGTATCCGCCATCTTCTGCAGTATCAATGTCGTAAGCAGTAGTTACATTTGTAATGATATTAACAGCATAGCGAACCCCATCAATTTCAATGTAAACTGGAATGTTTCTCTTATCATTCATGGTAAACGCGAAAGTGAATTCGCCTTTGTTGTTGGTGGTAGTCGTCATTTCACCAGTTTCATTTGTAAACTGGAGATTTCCTGCATCACCAGAAATGATTTTTACTTCTTTACCTTCTGGAGCTGGGTTACCATCTACCTTTGCAGTACCAGTGATAGTGTATTTAGCAGTCCCATTCTGATCCCAAACAGTAGAATTAGTCAAATCGAGATCGGTCATTGGATTGCTCTTGCTTACACTGATATTCTTTCCATCAGTACCAACCATATCAATACTATTAACAGTAGTATCAGGATCAGCAACCGTTACATCAATATGACCACTCAAGTTAAGGAAGCCAGGACCAAATGCGCCCGTTTCAGCGATATCGCCAATACCTGCATAGATTTTATATTCACCGCCTGCAGTAAATTTCAGAGCGAAAGAATCACCATTGTAGACAGGACGAGTAAATTTATAAATATTAGCGTTATTGGTGCATGGCGCTGGGCTATCATTATTCGGTACGTATTCTACAGTATCAACAAAGTTACCATCTTTGTCTGTAACCCATACTTTTACTTCTTGCGCTTCAAAAGGATCCGTACTAGCAATACCATTGCCAGTACCTTCTTCATTGATTACGAAGTCTACGGTTACAGTATCGCCAGCTACAACATCAGTCACAGTCTGACTACCGTCAACTTCAATGCGACTATTCGTTGCGCTTGGCTCCGCGAAAGCAGCAGCAGGAACCAAGGTCAGCACGAATGCTGCCATGGTAGCCAGCGCTACAA